>Ga0123335_1007156_pt1 | contig 12609 bp, 12 predicted proteins | sample BiotimSIPDNA_2_FD_89707 | JGI IMG/M metagenome (GOLD analysis project Ga0123335, IMG submission 89707) | Anaerobic biogas reactor microbial communites from Washington, USA - Biogas_R2 time_0 SIP DNA | ecosystem: Engineered > Bioreactor > Anaerobic > Unclassified | place: Washington, USA... | reverse complement strand
TCACGTCTGCACCCATTTGCCGCAAAGCCTCCGGCAGCACTTTACGGGCGATATCCGCCCGGGGCAGGAGGATTTTCGTGCCCCCCCCAATTCTATCCCTCAAAACCTCGATAATTTCCTCCGCGCGATATTTTTCCGGTACGGTTTCCACCAGCAGACCGTAGTTTTCCAGCGCTTCCCCGGTTTTAGGCCCGATGGCGCAGAGCCTGGCCTGATGGAGCTCACGGACATCCTTGCGGTGATGGCGCAACCTCCGGAAAAAAGCCTGCACCCCGTTGACGCTGGTAAATATGACCCAGTCATAAGTTTTCAGATTGCTGATAGTACGGTCCAGGGGCCCGTAATCCTCCGGTTCCACCACGCGGATAACTGGAAACTCCAGGGCCTCGCCGCCTGCTTCCTCAATGGCCGCCGACAGGGCGCTGGCCTGCTCCCGGGAACGGGTCACCAGCACCCTCTTGCCGAAGAGAGGCTTCTTTTCAAACCAGTTAAGTTTTTCGCGCAGGGAAACAACGTCTCCAACAATAATTACAGCGGGGTTTTTAAACTCCGCAAGCTTTGCCTTTTCACAGATATCCTCCAGGGTTCCCGTCAGGGTTTGCTGCTCCGGCCCGGCGCCCCGCCTTACCAGCGCCGCCGGAGTTTGGGGGGAGCGGCCGTTTTCCACCAGACGTCTGACTATGGCCGGCAGGTTGGCCATACCCATCAGAAACACCAGGGTACCGGCGCCGGTTGCAATCTTATCCCAGGCTATGTTCGGGTTTTCCTTGGTTGGGTCTTCGTTTCCGGTGATCACAGCCAGAGTGGAGGTGAGATTCCGGTGGGTCACCGGGATCCCGGCATAGGCCGGCACAGCAATAGCGGAAGTGACGCCGGGTACAACTTCAAAGGCGATGCCGGCTTCCACAAGGGCTTCCGCCTCCTCTCCGCCTCTCCCAAAAACAAAAGGGTCGCCGCCTTTGAGTCTGACTACAAGCTTTCCTTCCCGGGCTTTTGCTACTAAAAGCCTGTTTATTTCAGCCTGCTTCAATGTGTGACGGTCCGGCGATTTACCCACATAAATAACTTCGGCCCCGGGCCGGGCGAGAGCCGGAAGCCTGTGGCCGGCCAGGCGGTCGTAAATAATAACGTCGGCTTTCCGGAGCAATTCCGCTCCTTTTACTGTGATCAACCCGGGATCCCCGGGTCCGGCGCCCACAAGATATACCATTCCCTTACCGACAGCAATCACCCCCCAGCCGGATCTGATTCAAAATTTCACCGGCTCCCATGCGTACCAGCTGCTCTGCCAGCCGCACACCAATCTCTTCAGCTTCCCGGAGATCTCCCTGCAATGCTGAGCGGATTATCCATTCCCCGTCCAGGGTCGCCACAACTCCCCGCAGATGCAAACGTCCCTGTTCAACCGTACCCAGGGCTCCAACAGGAATCTGACAACCGCCCTCAAGTTTTTTTAACAGAGCCCTCTCGGCACTGACGGCACAACGGGATTCGTGATCGTCAATCCTTTGGGTCAGTCCTAAGATTTCATCGTCCCCTGCACGCACTTCCACACCAATGGAACCCTGACCCACAGCAGGCAGGCAGATATCGTAAGGAATTATCTGGGTAATCCTTTCCCGCCAGCCCAGGCGCTCCACTCCCGCAAAGGCCAGGACGGTTGCATCAAGCCCTTCCTCACTGAGCTTGCGCAGGCGGGTGTTGAGATTTCCCCGCAGGTTGACCATCTTAAAATCTCTTCTAAAGCCCAATAGCTGGGCGCAGCGCCGGAGGCTGCTGGTGCCGATCCGGGCGCCGGGAGGCAATTCCTCCAGCCTCTTCCCCTCCCGGGAAATAAGAACGTCGCCGGGGTATTCCCTTTTGCAGACAGCCCCGATAACGAGACCTTCCGGCAGGTCTGTGGGCAGGTCTTTCATGCTGTGAACTGCTAAATCGATTTCATTACCAAGAAGGGCCACTTCCAGTTCCTTGGTAAAGAGGCCCTTGCCGCCAATTTTCGCCAGGGCCACATCCAGGATGTTGTCTCCGAGGGTGCGAATTCCCTGTATTCGATAATTGTATTCAGGACAGGACTCCTTAAGCCTGTCCACCACCCACCGGGCCTGCCACATGGCAAGTTTGCTTTCCCTTGTACCCACGACAATTTCCCGCTTCATTTCGGCCTCCAAATATGCATTGGTTGTTATATAACTACCCCTTATTTAGCATCAGGGACTTTTTCTGGATGTTCAGAAAGCTTCCGCTTTTTAGGCTTCTGGCCCGGGACATCCAGGTTGAAAAGGTTTTGCAGAATTTCAGTGTACAGGTGTCCCTCCGTGGTAAGAGCATACCTTTTCAGCTGAATCACGGGGAGATGAAGGATCTGGTTGACAATGGAGTTGGCCAGGGAGTAGATCACCTTCCGGTCATGTTCCGAGAGTACGCCAAGACGGTTCAAAGCACGTTTTAACTCCTTCTGCTTAATCTCTTCTCCCCACTTTTTCAAAGCTGAGATGGTAGGCACGATAAACTGCGTCCCCAGCCACTTCATAAACTCTTCCAGTTCTTCTTCAATGATCTCCTCCGCTCTGGCCGCGGCCTTCCTGCGCTCAGCCAGGTTTTTGTCCACCACAATGTTTAAATCATCTATATCAAAAAGGCTGACACCTTCAATTTGTCCAACCTCGGCTTCAATATCCCGGGGTACGGCAATATCAATCATAAATATTTTGCGCCCCCCCCTTTTTTCCATGACCAGGCTCATCTCTTCCGCTCTCACCACACAGTGGTTAGCTGCGGTGCAGCTGATCACAATATCCGCTTCTTCCATGTAACGGTACAATTCACTGAACTTGACCGCCCTGCCGTTGAACTGCGCCGCCAGGGCCGTTGCCCGGTCAAAGGACCGGTTTGATACAATCACCCCGGTTACACCGTTGGCCACCAGGTGCCTGGCTGTGAGCTCACTCATTTTGCCGGCTCCGATAATGAGTACGGACCGTTTTGCCAGACCGGCCAGATAGCTCCTGGCCAACTCCACGGCAGCGTAGCTCACGGATACCGGGTTCTGGTCGATACCCGTTTCCGTGCGCACACGCTTCCCCACCGTAATCGCCTGCTGGAACAGTGTGTTTAAGACCCGGTTGGTAGATTCGTATTCAACTGCTTCCTGGTAGGCTATACGTACCTGTCCCAGGATCTGCGTTTCCCCCAGAAGCATTGAATCCAGCCCTGCTGCAACACGGAAAATATGACGGATTGTATCATACAGAGTGTGGCAGTAGGTGTAGTTTTTAATCTGGGAGATATCTACTTTGGACCAGCGGGATAAAAAATCCCAGATGGCGTTCATACCTTCATCCATTTCCATGGTTGCAGCATAAATTTCAGTCCTGTTACAGGTTGATAAAATAGCGCAACCTTCAATAACGGGGTATTCCTTCAGCCGCAGGAGAGCTTCCTTAAGGTGGCTCCCTGCAAAGGACAGCTTTTCCCGCACCTCCACAGGGGCTGTTCTGTGGTTAAGGCCCACAACCGCAATAAGCATTCAGCAGCATCTCCTTTACCTCACCAATCCTGCCTTCTTTGAGGAGGCCGAGAACTCCGTCAGCGGCAAAGCTTTCCAGTATCTCTCTCTTTTTCTCCGGATCTTGAACGTTGCGTATGACATCCTCCCGGAGTTTCCCGACCAAATCCAGGTACTCTTGATATTGCGGTCCATAGATTACTTCCAGTTCTTCACGTATTTTCCTGGCCAGCATCGGACTCTTGCCATCCGTTGAAACTGCAATTGTCAGGGAACCACGCTTAACTATCGATGGAACAAAAAAATTCCCTTTGCGGGGATCGTCAACTATATTGACAAGCAGGTTGCGGGCAACCCCCTCTTCCGCAACCTGCCGATTAACTGTTTCCTGATTTGTTGAACCAATTACCAGGAAAACTCCCTCCAGGTCGGGCGGGCGGAACTGACGTCTACGGCAGTCAATTCTGCCTTCATCTGCAAGGTTTTCAAGTCCAGGGGTTATTTCCGGACTGACAACCCGCACAAGCGCACCGCATTCCAGGAGCGATTTAACTTTGCGCTCGGCAACCGGTCCACCGCCAACAACCAGGCAAATTTTTTGGGATAAATCCAGGGATATGGGATAACGCCCGGGCAAGCTTACACCACCCTTTTGTTGATTAAAACTTCCTCACTCCTACAAAATCCGCCGCCAGATTCAAGGTTAACCTGGTGGGAATATCCGGTAGATGCTTCAACTGTTCTTTTGCCTTCTTAATATACTTTAAGGCAATCTCAAAAGAATAGTCAATGGCGTCGCAGTCCTTGATTATTCTGATACATTCCTGAACCTCATCCTCGCTTTTATCTACTTTGTGAACAAGGATTTTCAGACGTTCCCTCTGTTCACTGCAGGCCAAAGCACGAATCACCGGAAGGGTAATAACCCCCTGACGCAGGTCTCCGCCCACCGGCTTACCCAACTGGCTTTGCTCCGAAACCATATCCAGGATGTCATCGGTAATCTGGAAAGCCATGCCGATACCGTGCCCGTAACGCCGCAGGGGCAGGTGAATGCTTCTCGGAGCCCCGCAGGCCACCGCACCCAACTGCGCGCTGGCTGCTATCAGAAGAGCAGTTTTGCGATTAATCCGGTACAAATAGTCCCTGAGGTTCTGTTGAACATTAAACGATGCGGATATTTGATGGATTTCACCCTCACACATTTTTACGCTGGTATCGGACAGGACCTTTGAAATCAGCGGTATTTCTTCATAACGGGCGAGCAGGTTCAGTGATTTCGCAAAGAAGTAGGAGCCGATATGGATTGAAATGCTGTTGCCCCACTTGGCTTTTACCGTAGGAATACCGCGGCGGGTCATGGCAGCGTCTACAACATCGTCGTGAACCAGACTGGACATATGGATCAGTTCCATGGCAACGGCCAGCGGCAAAACCTTTTCCAGGTCATAATTATAGAATTTAGCACTGAACAGGATCAACGCCGGCCTTAACCGCTTGCCGCCCGCATTCAGAAGATGGGTAGAAGTCTCCGTAAGAAGAGTATTTTGCGTGCGTACTACGGAATTAAGTTCTCTTTCCACCACCTGCAAGTCCTGCTTTATATCTCTAAAGAACTCCAGCATCACAACATCCCCACCCACTCACATCAAAAAACAAAAAAATATCTCTATCGACATAAAAACTAATCTAGCATGCGCATTACCTTAGTAGAATATTCGCTGATTCAGGATGAAATCCTTCATCTTAACCGGGAAAATTGTTTGAAAAGTCCTTCCACTCCAAGAAATAGTGTTCTGCTATTTGTTAATTATGATGTATTTTGTTGTATTAAACATAATCTTGTCGAAAATAATCCAAATCATGTAATCCTTTCCGGCTCATCATAACTCACATTATCATGACCGTTTTATAAAAAAGAACCTTTCTTGCCTGACTGCTTCTTTAATGTTATAATGGTTGACGCAGTAATTGATCAAGCTAATTTTTTGGGGGTGGATGGTGCCTGGTGGTGCTCCTGGTCTTCAAAACCAGTCGTGGGGCAGTGCTCCTGTCCCTGGTGGGTTCGATTCCCACACACTCCCGCCAGCTCAACAGCCATGTGGGCTACAGGTAGATTGGTGGCAAGGCGAACGAATTCCCTCTTTTCTTATCTGCTTTGAAAACACAGGTAAGCAAAGGGGGTTTTCTATTTATAGCAAAAAACTTCTATCTTGACCGGGGAGGCAAGAACCATTTGGCAATTAATTACATAAAATATTCCAACATAAATTGTTAATTTGAAATGTAAGCGTCAAACAGGCTATCGGTATCACCAAAGATCACCTTTGGCAATATCTTTTACCTTTTTGTACTGTTTTCTGATCAGCTGTTTAAATTCTGCATCCGATAGACCATCACCCACATCAACGCCATATTCCGAAAGCATATCATAAAAATATTCGGCATAGTCCCTATCCTCCCGCGCCATTTTCTCGTAACGGTCCAGGATCTCTGCCTGAAAGTCCAGTTCGAATATATGCCGGGGGGTCTTGCCTGACAGGTATTCATTTACCAGTTCCATCATATAATCAATGTTTTTTCCCATATCAGTTTTCCTCCCAGGCGAGTTTTTTCAGATTTGCATCATCCGACTGGGGGGTAAATATCTTTTCCGGGATAGCTGTACTACCGGGTAGGAAGTCTGTAACCGAAGCTATGTAACCCACCCTTCCCAAATTAGGGGCATTTGTAAGAATCCATGTTAAATATTCAAATGGATTCAGGCCATTTTCTCTCGCGCTTACAATCAGGCTGTAATAAATGGCACTGGCCCTGGCTCCCTTTGGCGTGTTTGCGAATAACCAATTTTTTCTTCCGATCACAAATGGTTTAATGCTGCGCTCAGCGCGGTTATTTGAAATTTCAAGACGCCCATCAAGGAGATATCTCTCAAGATATCTCCTCTGGGATTTTGCGTAATGCACCGCTTTCCCAAGAGGGTATTAGGCAAGGCAGCAGTGCCCTCAATCCATTTGTAAAATTCATCAAATAAAGGCCTTGATAGCCGGCAGCGTTCCATATGGCGGTTATCGGGGGTAAGCAAGGCAAACTGCTTTTCATAATGGAATAGCTGATCGCAATAGGATACTCCTATTGCCGCATTGGATTCCGCTTGTTTCTCTTTGGGCAAGGTTTTAAAAGCATCGAAGAATTTGCGCCTGAGATGTGCCAGGCAGCCTACAACGATTATGTTTTCTGGAAGCCTGTGATATCCTTCATATCCGTCCGCATGAAGATACCCTTTAAAATTCTTTAAGAATGCTTCCGGATGTATATGTTTTCTATCGGGTTGATAATCATAGAGTACAATCTGGTGTTTTGCCTCTCCACTGGTGCGGTATAGCCACATATAACTCTTTGACTGCGCCGCCTTCCCTGGTTCTTTAATTACCTGCAGGGTGGTTTCATCTCCGTGAAGCACTTCATGTTTACATAATTGACGCTTCATCTCCTCATATACCGGCACAAGCCAGTCCTCACAGGCTTTGATCAGCCAGTTTGACATGGTTTGCCGGGAAAGCAGGATGCCGTTTTGCTTCCATTCTTGTTCCTGACGGTACAGCGGCGATGCCATCATGAATTTTTGCACTGCTATATGGGCAATTGTTTCCGGTGATGCGAATCCACCTTTTATGACGGGTTCCGGCATATTTGCCTTTATGATAGGAACATGATCTGAGGTAGTCTCACAACTCCGGCAGGCATAAACATGCTGAACATGTCGCACAATTACTGCCCTAGCAGGAATAATCTTGAGCTCTTCACGGGTTTCTTTTCCCATTGTATGCATTTCGTTGCCGCATTCCGGGCAGATACAATCTTCAACCGGCAACTTATGTTCAATTACCTCAACAGGTAGGTCCTTTGGCAATTTGTCGGTTGTAAGGCGCGTCCGTTTGCGATAATGCGATTTTACCTCGGTAAAGTCAGGTTCCGGCATGGTCATGTCGGAATTTAATTCGGCCTCGTTGAATATGGTCAACTGACTGTCGTCTGTTCTTTCGCTTGATACGCCAAATTGCTTATGTTTGGCCAGGCGGATCTGTGACATCAACCACTGTACTTGTTGCTCCAATTGGGCAATCTGGCGATCTTTTTCTGCAATTATACCAAGTAGTTTTTCTGCTGATATTCCCTTTGTTTTCATAAGGAGATTATACCAGAAAAACCGCGTAATATCAAGATTTCGGGAGCTTTTTGGACCTATTTCGGGCTGACTCTTTTTAAGATATTTGCCGCTCGAATACTTCTTCCCGTTTAAGTTTTTTCTCTAGTTTGGCGCCTTCTATCAGGTATGATAATTCTTTGGCATCGAGCAGCATAGTGACGGCATCTCCTTTTGCCGGCCAGCGAAAATGGCCACGCTCCAGGCGCTTGAAATACAGCCAGAATCCATCGCCATCCCATTCCAGGATTTTTATCCTATCCCGTTTCCGGTTGCAAAAGACAAACAGCGCTTCTGAAAACGGGTCAAGGGAAAAGCTGTCTTTAACAAGCGCCATCAAGCCATTGATGGATTTCCTCATATCTGTATGTCCGCAGCATATGTATACGGGTTTTTCGCTCCATCTCATTACAGTACCCTTAATATGCGGCAGACTTTTTTTATTAGTTCGGGATCGGTATTTTCATCCACGTTGACTCGACAACCGCCGACTTCTATATACAGCGTTGTTTTCGTTAGCCGTTTGGGTTCAACATGTACCCATCCCTCTGGTACTATGTTTGCGGTTTCTTCCGATTTAATGAGTTCCTTACAGGCTGCCTCCCGCAGCTTTCGCTGCCAGTAGAAGTATTTATGTCTGCTTATTCCTTTTGCCTGGCAGAAGTCCTTAATGTTTTGCCCGCTGCTTTGCTGTTCTTGGATTATGTGTGTCCACTGTGACAGTCGGTATTCTGTTGCAATTTTTTGTGTATCCATACAACCACTCCGTTCCTAGTTTAAAAAGTTTGCTTACTTTTTCAACTTTTTCAACTGTATTCGTCGTGATTGTACTTTTTTTAAATCTTCTATTAAAGGTGAGTGTTTACTTGACGCTTACGACGCTGCGGAGAAAAATTGTACTTACGAGGAATACTTGTGTACGCTACTGGAACAAGAGGTGCTGACCCGTGATGAAAACAGTCGCAGGCTTAGAATTAAACAGGCCGGGTTCCCGGTGCTTAAAACCCTGGAGGGTTTCGATTTTAATGCTATCCCATCGCTGAACAAGCAAAAGGTGTTGGCTTTAAGCCGGTGTGAATATATCCGTGCCAAAGAGAATGTTATTGCTATTGGTAGTGTCGGAACCGGCAAGTCGCATATTTGTTCGGCTCTGGCGCTTTGCGCCTGCCAAATGGGGTGCCGGGTGCGGTTCTATACCGCCCCGGGGCTGGTTACTGAACTGTTGCAGGCACAGAGGGAACACCGTCTTAACAAGTTTGAAAAAAGGTGGCTAAACTACGATTTGGTTTTGATTGACGAGTTGGGTTATGTACCTTACACCAAAGAAGGGGCCGAATTATTATTTAGGTTTGTAGCTTCACGCTATGAACGGGGGTCCGTAATGATTACGACTAACCTTGAATTCGCCAACTGGACCCAAGTGTTTGGTGATGAAATGCTTACAACAGCCTTGCTAGATCGGCTTACCCACCGGTGCCATATCTTGGTCATGAACGGTGAAAGCTACATTATCCCACTATAGACGAACTAGTGCAAACAGAGCCATTTAAGCACTTGGTTATTTCAAAACCTCAATAGCTAAATAACGAAATTGCCCCCAGCGTCTATCATCAATAAAACTAAAATCATTCCAATGCATCTCATACGTACCTGCTAACACTATTGGCTCTTCACGCCCCTTGGATGTACCGGTTCCAGTACGGTCCCCCCATCTCAAAATGCCGTTCTTTTTTGCGCCCTCATTAATTCTAAAGGCCGCATCACAGGTATTAGAGAAATTTGAAGCCGTCCAATAACTACGATCATTGGTCAACAACACGGCAAAACCTTTATTAAAAGGGCTGCCAGTAGAAACCAGTTTTTCAATTCTCATTATATCCTTCAAAAAATCATACCGCCTTATATCCTGGGCGCCCTGGTTTTTTAAAAAATACCTTTCTTTATTAACGATAACATCGCATCCCATTGTCATATATTTAAGCTCAACAGGATACCAATGACCATTGTTCTTAACTAATATATCCACATGCATCGACATATCTATATCTGCAGGGCAATACTCCAGCTTAACCTCTGCTTGAGGCATATTTTGTTTGATTTCCCATGCTAAAGCAAATTGGAAATCTGCCTCAGAAACAAATATCTTTCTATTCTTACTCAACGACTTGATAAATGAATTTATATACACTGAGCCTCACCTTCTTTAACTGAAATAAAAAAAGAGGATCATTTCTATTGAGAAATTCACCCTTATTATACTGTATTTATACATAGTTTAACGAATCTTATAAGTTAAACCGTTCTCGACAACCTCAAACGTATTAATCACGAGTGTCTGGGAAGAGTGCTTCCTGAACTGCTTTACACTGGTCATACGGCAATTCCGGCCAATCAACATACGGATAGGCTTTCCGTAGAGCATCGATAAATTCTCGATCATTAAGTGACTCATATGTAACATCCTTGAAAACACAATGGAGTTTCATGTTAATTACAAAACTTTCTGCATCAGGAATAACAGTATCAAGTTTTTTTTCTAAATATCGATCTACTTGTTCCTTAGTAGGTTTTTTTGTTGTTATGCCAAACCTTAATTCGTCAGGCGGATTTTCTTTGACAACCGGTGCCAGGATTTTTTTTAGTTCTTTTTTGCACGAATTAAACTCTTTTTCCAGGTCAGACTGAACCTTTTTTTTGAATATCTCTAGCTGTTTTCTGATCCCTTCAACCTGCTTTTCAAACTCGTCTTTTGTTTGACGCAAAATAACCGTACCGAAACGTGCTCCAAGAGAGCGGAGGTATGTATTCCTTAATTTTAACACCTTTTCATTTATCTCTTTTCCCGAGATACTACTCTTTTCATTTATCAGCCGGTAAGTCGAACGCAACCGTTCCTGATATTCCTTGCTTCTACTCACATTTAACAACTCCGGTGGAATGGTTACAGTATGCCGGGAAAGCGTAGTACCTGTTAATTTTAGTTCTACGAACTGGACATAGCTGTGATAGACTAGAACTTGCCGGGACATATCAAATTTCTGTGGCGGACACACGGCAAGGCTTTCTTTAGCTAATTGCAGGTCTTCTTGAGTATATTCTTCATAGGGAATTTCAGGTTTCGGAACAACGGTTATAGAACGCCCGCTGGTTTCACTTGCTTTTTCGAGTAAATGATTAATTGCCAGCATGGGAGATAAGGATGATACTAACTTGTTAGCCTGTTCCACATCAATAACAACCGCATTAGGAGCGAACTCTGTCTTTACATCAGTGCCCTCCTCAACCAAGAGCGGGGTCGGAGAAAAGAACCACGCATCCTCGTCCACTATGAATATACCTGCCCTCAAACCGGAACATTTACGGATCGCTACCCCATTTTCTAATAATATCTCCACGGCTTTAATCTCCCCATAACCGAGGCGGCAAATATGAGGCGATTCATCCAGTATGATTGCTAACTTTCCTGGACCGTTGTTTTTAACAAATCCTACGAGTGCTTTGGCTACATCCATACATAAACCCGGAGCCACATATATCACTCGATTCTTGGCACTCTCGATTCTTTCGCACATTGTCTCATTTGTCAGCATCCATAATGTGTTCATGAATTACTCCTTTGCTGACCCTCGGTTAACGCAATATTTAATACTTCTTGAACCGTACTTATAGGGGTAAGCTTTACCGCTTCCAGTACGTAGGAGGGCAGATGGCGGGCTTCATCAAGATTATCTTTTGGCAGCAGGACCTCCTTGACGCCAGCGTCAAAGGCTGCTCTTACCTTCTGTTGGATCCCACCCACGGGTAGGACCTTGCCCATAATGGTGATCTCACCGGTCATGGCTAAATCGTTGCGCACCGGTATACCTTTCAGGGCAGACACAATCCCAGTAACCATAGCAACTCCCGCTGAGGGGCCTTCCTTGGGTACACCCATGTACGTGGCCAGCACAGCCACGTCATAGTTTTGCCTCCATTCTAACGAGATGCCTAAATTATCGTGACTGGCCTTGATGTACTGCGCGGCCGCTTCGATACTCTCGCGCATCACCCTCTGTATGGAGCCCAGCGGCACTATTCGCCCATGCCCGCGGGTGGCCTGCATCTCAAAGCGCATTATACAGCCGTGATCCCCGGAAACAGCCAGGCCGGTGACCTCACCCACACTTGGTTCGGGAGGCAGGGACACGTTCTGGACCCTGTCCGAGTCAGGCAGATGGGGGATGCTTTGCTTTCCGGAAGGCAGGAGCTTTACTCCAAGTTTTATGCGTTCATACTCTCCCTGAGCGATCAGGTGCAGCTGCTCGCGCACCCGCTGGCGCAATTCGCAGGACAAGACCAGGATTTCCTCCAATTCATCATCAGTAACCTGACCATCCGGGTAGATAAGTTTGAGCAGGCCTGAGCTCGTTTTCATTATTGCTCTCTGATCGCGGCCGGACACACCCTGGGTGGTATTCCCCAGATCGAGGATCTCAAAGCGGTGACGGACACTGCTAAGTAAATCCACACGTCGCAATTCATGCATAATTTCACAGAAATAATCGGTGATAAATCCATAATCCTTGGCATAGCTGTCCGGACCCAGTTTGGGTATTTCCCACCCGGGCAGGTAGCCGTGAATCCGGTCGAGGAAAGCAATTACCTGCATAAAATCAGGCAGCGGCTCAAAAAGATGATAGTACTTCTCGTGGGGCAGCTGTCCCTGCACATCAATATTCCCCACAAAGACCAGGCTGGCAAAAGCCAGGATCTCTTTCTTGCCCCGACTGAACTTGGCATCCTGCATATAGCCCTGCATAATGCTGACCAGCGCCTTCGGATCCTGGAAATCGGTGTTGGCGATTTCATCAAAAACCACGGCGTCCCTGGTACCCACTTCGCCGATTTTGCCGTTATT
>Ga0123335_1007152_pt1 | contig 12621 bp, 8 predicted proteins | sample BiotimSIPDNA_2_FD_89707 | JGI IMG/M metagenome (GOLD analysis project Ga0123335, IMG submission 89707) | Anaerobic biogas reactor microbial communites from Washington, USA - Biogas_R2 time_0 SIP DNA | ecosystem: Engineered > Bioreactor > Anaerobic > Unclassified | place: Washington, USA... | reverse complement strand
GATAAAGGAGGTCGCCGAGCGGCACGGACGGATTGATGTCCTGATGCACGCAGCCGGCGTGGAGATCAGCCACTCGATAGCCGACAAGAAGCCGTCGGAATTCGATCTCGTCTTCGACGTCAAAGCTGACGGGTGGTTCAACCTGATCTCGAGCATAGGAAGCATGCCTGTCGGGGCTGCGGTGGTCTTCAGTTCGGTCGCCGGCCGGTTCGGCAATGCCGGCCAGACCGACTACAGCTCGGCTAACGATCTTCTCTGCAAGTCGATCTCGAATTTCCGGTCGACCAGGCCGCAGACGCGTGGTATCGCGATCGACTGGACGGCGTGGAGCGGCATCGGGATGGCGGCACGAGGCTCGATTCCGACGATCATGAAGCAGGCGGGGATCGATATGCTTCCGCCCGAAGCCGGAATTCCCGTGATACGACGGGAGCTGGCAGCCGGGACCAATGGTGAACTCGTCATCGGCAAGGCACTGGGGATACTGGTGAAGGAATTCGATCCTCATGGAGGGCTCGACGTCTCGGAGAAGGGCGCGTTCGAGGCGGTGCTGCGCAACCGCGGCGTTATGGTCGGCAAAGTCGAAGGGATGGGGGTGCACTCCGGATTGACAGTCGAAACGACGCTCGATCCGGCAAAGCAGCCTTTCCTGTTCGATCATCAGATCAATGAGACTCCGGTGCTTCCTGGCGTCATGGGGATCGAGGCGATGGCGGAGACCGCGAGGCTGCTCTTCCCGGACAGCCATATCGGGGCCGTCGAGAACGTCAGGTTCCTGGCGCCGTTCAAGTTCTACCGCGGTCAGCCTCGCTCGTTGAAGATCCAGGCGGAGTTCCATGCCGCCGGCAACGATATTGTTGCCGACTGCAGGCTCCTCGGAGCACGGACGCTGCACGGCCAGTCCGAGCCGGAGATCACGCTTCACTTCACCGGACAGGTGAGGCTGGTGTCCGGGCGCCGCAAGCCCCAGAAGGAGAAGCTGATTGCCATGCCGAAGAACGGCGCGAGGGTCGAAGCTTCCGACATCTACCGCCTGTACTTCCATGGACCAGCCTACCAGGTGATCGACAGCGCATGGAAAGACGGGGAAAACATCGTTGCCCTGTTCGCCAGGGATTTGCCGGCAAACCATGAGCCTTCTGATCTGCCGGTGGCGGTATATCCGCGCCTGATCGAGCTCTGCTTCCAGACCGCGAGTCTGAGCGGGCTTGCATTGCAGTCGCGTCTGGGATTGCCGCACGCGTTCGAGGAGCTTCAGGTCCTGTCACTGCCTGACGGCAAGTCCAACGCGAAGTTTTTCTCCGTCATTGGACAGAACCCGGATGGCTCGTATGATGCCAGGCTGGTCGATGACGGCGGAGCGGTTTATCTTGTCCTGCGTGGGTACAAGACCATGGATCTTCCCGATCCGGTTCAGGCTGAGCTGGTGCAGCCGCTGCGCAGCGCACTGCAGCATGCCGCCGGTACCGGGGCATAATTAAGACAGAAGGAGAGCGCACGAACTCCCGGGAGTTCGTGCACTCGGTATCTGCGATGCCCGTCCGGATTGTTTTCCTTGCCCAGTCCATGACCGAGCTTCCCGCCGCCGACGACTGGCTCAGCGAAGGGGAGAAGGCAATCCTCGCCGGGCTTCGTTTCCCGAAACGGAGAGCCGACTGGCGGCTGGGCCGCTGGACGGCGAAACGGGCTATATGCCGGTACGAAGCAAAAGATTTCTCTTCGAGCCGGTCCCTCGAGATACGCGCCGCAGCCGACGGTGCTCCCGAAGCCTTCTGGAACAACACGCCTGCCGATCTTTCACTTTCAATAAGCCACAGTCGTGGACGCAGTCTTTGCGCAATAGGACCGCGAGGCAATCCGATCGGATGCGATCTCGAATGGATTGAGCCGAGGGATGGAGGTTTCGCGGAAGCCTATTTCGCTGATGAAGAGTCGCGCTTTGCCGAGCAGTCGCCGCTGGGCCCGGACGTGGCCGTCAACCTGATCTGGAGTGCCAAGGAGTCTGTGATGAAGGCGCTCCGCCAGGGACTGCGGCTTGACACCCGCAGCATTGTCATTGCTCCTGAAACTCAGGTGGATGCGCTCGGATGGGCGCGTTTTCGCGGCATCCATCCGGAGTCGTCCGGCGTCTTCGCCGGCTGGTGGCGCATCGACTGCGGCTTTGTCTGCACCATCGCCTCGCGTCGGCCCGCCCTGGTGCCTGAGCCGCTCCCGGGCGGCGGTGTGCTACCATTTCTTCCATGAAAACTCGGAACCTTGGAAACTCGGGACTGATCGTCTCTGTCGTGGGACTTGGATGCAACAACTTTGGCATGCGGACCGATCTCGAGCAATCGCGGGCGGTGATTCATAAGGCGCTCGACGTCGGGATCACGTTATTCGATACCGCCGATGTGTACGGGAAGCGTGGCGGTTCTGAGACAATACTGGGCGAGGTGCTCGGGTCGCGCCGCAAAGACATCGTTCTGGCCACCAAGGCCGGCATGCCGATGGACGACTCGGGGAGTATGAAGGGTGCTTCGCGCCGCTATCTTCTCTCTGCGGTGGAGGCAAGCCTGAGGCGTCTCAAGACGGACTGGATCGACCTGTACCAGGTGCACACGCCCGATCCGGGTACGCCTGTTGAAGAGACCCTCAGGACACTGGATGACCTGATCCGTCAGGGCAAAGTACGGTATGCGGGCTGCTCCAATTTCCCCGCGTGGCAGGTAGTCGAAGCGCACTGGATCAGCAGGGAACTGGGAATCAACTCGTTCATTTCGTGCCAGGACGAGTACAGTCTGCTGGCACGCGGGATAGAGCGGGATCTGATACCGGCTGCCAGGAGGTATGGGATGGGGCTTCTCCCGTATTTTCCTCTTGCCAGTGGTCTTCTGACCGGCAAATACAGGAAGTCCGAGCCGCCTCCTGAAGGGAGCCGTTTGGCAACCTGGCGATCGGTATCGCAGCGCTATGTTTCGGAAGAGAACTGGGAGACCGTGCAGCGGCTGGAAGAATTCGCTGTCGGACGGAACCGCAGCATACTCGAGCTTGCCGTCAGCTGGCTGCTGGCAAACCCTGCGGTGTCAAGCGTCATTGCGGGTGCGACAAGACCGGAGCAGGTTGAACAGAACGTAGCCGCTGCCGGGTGGACCCTGTCGCAGGAAGATCTTACACAGATTGACAGCCTGACAGGCGGCGGCGTCAGCTGATTCCGAACTCACGGAACATCAGCTGGTAGAACGGGTCGGTTGAGTATTCCCGCACCCAGTTCAGGGTCACGACGCAACGGTCGAACTTGTCCGCGAGCTTGCGGAAGACTTGCGTGCGCCAGAGGTTTTTCTCCAGCTCGCCGGCTATCTGGTATCCGATACGGCCCGTATCCTGGTACCAGGAAGGCGACAAGGCCCGTCTGCTGCGGGCTATATACTCTGGAAACATGCCGAGCATAAAGAGGCTGTAATCTCCCAAATGCCTGTAGTAGTCTCCTCTGGCCTGATCGCCGGCTTCGTTGGCCCGAACAAGTATGTCGATGAGAGATTCAAGACGTTTCCCGTCGATCGTCTTCCCGTAGAGGTTCTCAATCCACATGAATTCCACCAGGAGATTGGCCAGATACAGCAGCAGATCCTGGTCCCTCACACTGGCCTGCGCCAGTCCGCGTTCGGTGTAAGTGCGAAATATCTTCTTGATGGGATGGTTGTCCGGAAGACTCTTTGCGCTTCTCATACAAAACAAGAACATCTTCGAAACTATTCAAAACTTCAGATGGGAATCGCGGCCGGGAGTTTCACTCGGACTGAAGACCGCCGGCATTATTTGTGCTATTCTACGCCTCTTATGAGCCCACAATTCACGCCTTCGCCGCCTTTCCCGCGGACAGCAATCGGGTTTGCGCCGCAGTACCTCGATTTCCGGAGAGGTATACGGGTCGGGAATCTTGAAGACAACCAGCGTATTACCCGCATTCTCAAACTGGCTCTCGAGGCTCGTTTTCGGCAGCCCTTTGTCACCGAGCGCTTCGGCCGGGGCGTCTACTGGCAGTGGATCGGGTTCGTTGCACGTGCGAACCGGAGCGCGAAGCCGATCTCTTCGAAGGTGAGTTTCGGGTGTGCGAAGTTTTTTCTGACGGTCGATATCGGCGAAGGGCTTTTCAAGTGTGGCTTTTCGGTCGAGCGCGGTTTCAAGAAGAACCCCGACTTTCCCTCTATAGAGTTGCAGCCCGACTGGGACTGGCATCGCCTTCTGGGAGCGCTGAAACCGTCCGGGGCCATGGCCCGCGAGCTGAAACGGCTAGTCTCCAGGGAAGGTTTCCACATCGATGCCGGCTGCTGGGAAAACCGCCACAAGATAGAGGGGAGTCTTCCCGATGTCGCGAAGCTGAAAAGGATGCTCAACAATGCAGATCCGTCGTCATGGGCCGGATTTCAGGTATACTATCCGATGCAGGAAAAAGAGGTGCAGGGTTCGTCCGGGGTCGATTTGATCGAATCCATGATGGCGATTTTCGAAGAGGTGACTCCGGCGATGAATCTGTGCATGCAGATCCGGCTCGATGAGTAATCGTTCGGAGAAGGAATCCAACACTAATCCAGGTAATCAAGTAATGAATCAGCAAGTCTCAATGTCCAGTGACACGATAATCCCGCTTCAGAAGGAGAACATGAAGATACTTCTTCTGGAAAACATTCACTCCGCTGCGGAGGAGACCTTTCGCAATGGCCAGTATTCTTCGGTGGAAAGAAGGCCGGGGGCTCTCGAAGAGGATGAACTGATCGAAATGCTTTCCGATGTGCATGTTCTCGGCATACGCTCAAAGACGCACGTCAGCGCGCGGGTGCTGGACGCCGCGCCCCATCTGCTGGCTGTGGGCTGTTTCTGCATCGGAACGGACCAGGTCGATCTGGATGCGGCGACCAGAAGAGGCGTCGCGGTTTTTAACGCGCCTTTCAGCAACACCCGCAGTGTTGCGGAACTGACGATCGCGGAAGTGATCATGCTGGCGCGACGAGCCACGCAACGCTCGATGGAACTGCACAAAGGCATCTGGAACAAGACGGCGAAGGGGTGCAACGAGGTGCGTCGCAAGACTATAGGGATCGTCGGATATGGTCACATTGGACCGCAGGTAGGGCTGCTGGCCGAATCCCTGGGGATGAGGGTGGTATTTCACGACATCGTAAGGAAGCTTCCGCTCGGCAACGCACGGCAGGTGTCGGGGCTGGAGGAACTGCTGGAGATCTCTGATTTCGTCACGCTGCACGTTCCCGAAACTCCTTTGACGCGCGGCATGATAGGCGCAGAACAGCTGAGATTGATGCCGCGGGGAAGCTATCTCCTGAACTTGAGCCGTGGTTCCGTCGTGGATATTCCGGCGCTGTACGAAGCGCTCACGAACGGACATCTCGCCGGAGCCGCCGTCGATGTTTTCCCGCAGGAGCCGAACTCAAACAAAGATCCTTTCGAATCTCAGCTGCGCGGTCTCAGCAACGTCATCCTGACTCCGCATATCGGCGGCAGCACGGAAGAGGCTCAGAGGAACATCGGAATCGAGGTCTCTGATGCCCTCGTTTCCTATCTCGAGACCGGCAGCACCACAGGCTGTGCGAATCTGCCGGAAGTACATCTTCCGGTCATTGAGGACAGCTACCGAATGGTCAATATCCACAAAGACATGCCGGGCGTGCTGAGCCGAATCAACGGCCTGATTGCAGGAATGTGCGTGAACATAAAGGCCCAGTCGTACAACACCCGCAACGGCATCGGATACCTGCTGATGGACGTCGAGCGGAGTCTGCCGCGCGATATCGAGAGGCAGATAGAGGCGCTGGACAGCAACGTCAGGACCCGCCTCCTGTTCTGAGGGGTCGAGTTTCATTGGCCACAGATGCAATTTGCGCAGTTTGCGTAACCGGTGGTCAGCGCTTCACTGGATAAGGCGTATCCGCATATTCAGGGCTCTCTTCTGCCCACCGTAAGGCTTCAGGAAATCGGGCGAATCGATGTTGTTGATTACCATGTCGGGATTGTGCCGTCCGAACACGTTCAGAAGAGAGATCCGGATTGCCCAGTTGCGCAGGAAATGGACCCGTTTTTCCACTCCTACATTAAGGCTCGTATATGCGGCCAGCCTGGACCCGTTTGCAGGCCCGATGATCTGCTGATGATCGTTCATGATGCTGAAAGGGAATCCGGTTCTGTGCTCAAAGAAGTAGCTCAGCAGCAGATTTCCGAACGATAGTGGAGCCCAGCCGGAAGATACAAATCTGTTGGGCGCATCCCAATCGAGCGGGCCGCTCTGCTGGGGAGCGAACACGAGTGAGTCCAGGGAGTGATCGAAGACGTGGTTGGTGAAAGCCTTCGAACGTGTATAACTGGCCGACAGACCGGTCCGGTCGTCAAATGAGTGCCGGAACGAGACCTGGTACGACCGGTAACGGTCCCTGCGCGTGTTTCGCAGTACAAAATAGTTTTCGCTCCCTTCGGCTTCCTCCCTTTCATAAGCGAGTCCGAACCGCCCGTCTCTGCGCGTGTAGTTCAACCTGACCAGTGATCTGTTCCCGATATTCTGTTCCCACGCTACCGTTGTCGTATAAAAGAGAGGCTGTTTCAGCTTTTGCGACGGCAGGTGAAAACTGCTGGTCACGGGTCCGAGTACAAGATCGCCGTCCCGGTTGTAAAACGCGTCCGATCGCCGCAGATCGAAAAGAGGGCCGAACGTCGACAGTGTCACGCTCCGGAGGAAGACACCCCACGACAGTGTGAGTTTGGCGTTGTTCGCCTCGAAAGGGAGGATATTCACGGAAACGCGCTGGGAAGGTGTGATGGTGTGAAGCAGCTGGTTCCAGTCGAGCCTTGCTCCGAGCTGCAGCGTGAGAGGCCTTGAGATGCGCCAGACGTCCTGTACAAAGATTCCGGCTGTACGGTCTTTCAGATGAAACCGTGGAGCGCCTTCATAGGTTGTTTCCTGCAGGAGGCTGCCGTCGACTCTCCTGATTTCGATTCTGTTGCGGGAAGCGGCATGACTCCACCCGGTCTCGGTGAATTTCACGCCGAATTGCAGATCGTGCTTTCCATGCAGCTGCCTCCCCGGCAGGTTCGCAGTGGCGAAAGTCTGCCATCTTCTGCTTTTCTCGCGCAGCGTCTCGAAATAGTTGCCGGATGACCCGTCGGGGGTAATGGCATAGGGTTCGAGGCCGTGCGGCAGACTCTCGAAGTGGGAAAAATCTGCCGCTGCTCCCACTTCGTAGAACGACCTTCCGCTCCAAAGCTGGTCCTTGAGGGAGAAGAAAGACCGGTAGGCTCGTGTTCCTCTGGTGGTCGACAGCGGCGACGTGGGACTGAGACCCACGTTTGATACGTTGCGCTGGTTATAGAGGAAATTACCTTGCAGCAGGTTGGCGGGATTGAGCCGCACCTGCGTCCGCAGCAGGCTGTCCCCCGCCCACTGGCTCACCGAGTCTGCGTCGCGTGGAAGATCCTCGACAAGGCTGAGGGTGCGCTGCACGCTCAGCGATTCCGAAAACCAGGCGCGTCCTTTGTTGATGGGTCCGGAGAGCGCGAGCCTCGGATACCAGCTTGTCATGTGAAGCCCGCGCTCTGTGCTGAATCCGGGAAACATATTTGTTGCGCTGCCGCGCCACCGATCGTCCCCGGCATCGGTGTCCATTATCACGAGTCCCGCGCCGCCGCTGTCGTGCTGCATGTCGTAGCGACCGCTTTCAACTTCGACCGTCCGGATATTGTCGACATTCACCCGGAGCGAGAGGTTCCCGGTGACCGGATCGCCTATATCGAAACCGTCGATCAGATATTTCGTATCGCCGGGCCGTCCTCCTGCGACATGGATTTGTCCCGAATTATGGCGCACCACTTCGGGAAGAACCTGAAGGCTGCTCTTAAGGTCGTGTGTTGATTTGACCGGTATGTCTCTGATCTCCCTGGACAGGAGCAGATCGGAGTGAGATGTGTCCTCCGGATCGATCGTCTCCGACGACGAGTAGACGCTGACGCTTTCGTGCAGTTCGGTCTCGTGATGAACCGTGACGGTTATCTCGTTGTTTCCTTCCTTGAGCGCAAATGGCTGGTCCGCCAGGCGGAAGAAGCCGCTCTTGTTGAAGCTGAGCCGGTATAGTCCCGGCATCCCGGCGGTGAATTCGAATGTTCCCGACACGTCGGTGCGGATCAGGGTTACCTCTCCTTCCGGCGCTACTATGATTACTTCGAGATCCGCAACCGGCTTCCCGTCTTCGTCTGCCACAATTCCCTGCAACCGTACCGATGACGGAAGGAGGGCCGCTAGAAAGAGCACGACAAGGAAAGGGTGCGACAAGAGGATTCTCCTTATGGGCCATACTTTTTATCCCAAGTGCAGTGGCAAATTCCACCTTAAAAGGGGTTTTCCGATTTGATGCAGCCTGCAGGGTCAACTACACTGGGAGCCTGTCCGAGAGTAAGGAGACATTGGAGGGATCTGTCATGAGCAAGCAGGTTGGAATACTGACGGCTGGAGGAGACAGTCCCGGCCTCAATGCCGTACTCCGTGGTATCGGGAAAGCCGCGCTCGAACAGTTCCATATGGAGGTAATCGGTTTCCGCGACGGGTTCCGGGGGTTGATGGAAAACCGGACTGTCGATCTCGATGAGCAGGTGCTTTCGGGCATCCTGACTGTCGGGGGCACCATTCTGGGAACCAGCCGTGACAAGCCGCACCGGATGCTGGTTGGAGGCAAACAGATGGACATGACCGATGCCATCGTCGAGAACTATCACCGCAACCATCTCGATGTTCTGGTCTGCATCGGGGGAGGAGGAACCCAGAAAAACGCCTTCCGGCTCATGCAGAAGGGACTGAACATCATCACCCTGCCCAAGACTATCGATAATGACGTGGTTTTGACGGATGTCTCATTCGGTTTCAACACCGCGCTGGGGATCGCCACCGAAGCCGTCGACAGGCTGCACAGCACGGCTCACAGCCATCACAGGATTATTCTTGTCGAGACGATGGGGCATCGTGCGGGATGGCTCGCTCTGGGCGCAGGCGTCGCAGGGGGTGCGGATGTGATCCTGATTCCCGAGATACCCTATGACGTTGACAAGGTAGCCAACGCCATTCTCAGGAGGAGCCGAGGCGGGAAGCATTTCAGCATCGTAGCCATCGCAGAGGGTGCGCTCTCGATGAAAGATGCCGCCGTGCTGAAGCGTAAGGCGAAATCAAAGACGAAGAAAGAGAAGAACACGCCGGCGCAAGCCAGTCCCGGCTCCTCATCTCCGGAGCGCGAGCAGGGGAGCAATACGCTGAAACTGGCGGCCAGGCTGGAAAAGCTCACCGGACTCGAATCGCGAGTGACTATCCTGGGATACCTTCAGCGGGGCGGCACACCGTCGGCGGACGATCGTATTCTGGCCACGAGACTGGGGACGGCTTGCGCTGCCCTGATCGACAGCGGAGTGTATGGAGTCATGCTTGCGGCCCGAGGGGACAAAGCGGTGCCGGTGCCGCTCGAGGATGTCGTCGGCCGGATCAAAACTGTTCCTGCCGACCACTCCTGGACAGAAGGCGCACGCCGCGTCGGCACCAGTTTCGGGGACCTGTAGTGCTCAGACGAGCGGCTGTGATGCTTTGGTATACTGGAGCGTAGTGACCGCCGCACAAGCGGCTTCGGAACTTCAACAATGTGCCTGGCGGAAAACATCATCAGTACCGTACCTCTTCCTTCCGTCATACTCGACCGGGATCTCAGGGTGACGCAGGCGAATCCTGCCTTTTACGCGCAGTACCATACCAGCGCGCCGGAAACGGAAGGGGTCCGTTTTGTAGATCTGGTGAATCGTCAATGGGACACTGAGGAAGTTAGGAGTTTCCTGCACAACGTTCTTCACAGGAACGGACAGCCTGACAAGTTGCAGGCGGGGATCGGCGACCGCCTCGTGCTGCTGAATGCCTGCAAAATCGGGGATGACGACGGGGGAGGCCGTATTCTCCTCATACTTGAAGAGCTCACCGATCATGCTCGGCTCCTGCGCGAACTGGAGCAATCCGAAGCGCCTGATAAGAAGCTGGTCGAAGAAGTCAACAGCATCATCATAGAGGTCGACGAGCGGGGCAGTATCCGGTTTGTCAACAGATTCACGGAAAAGCTGTTTGGCTACGACCGTAACGAGCTGATCGGCAAGAACATCGTCGGCACCATCATCCCGGAACGCGACAGTGAAGGGAGAGACAATACGGGGCTCATCCCCGAACTGATCAAGGACCCGGCCCGATTTTACTTCAACAGTTCGATTGGAACCCGTAAAGACGGCAGCCAGGTCTACTTCAACTGGAGTGCCCGCAGAATCAAGAATCCCAGGGCACAGGAATACTCGGTTCTGATCGATGGGAACGACCAGACCTCCTTCCATGAGGCGGTCAAGCGCGCCACGCGGGCCCTGGAAATCGCTGAGGCCTCAGGCATAGCCATACTCCGCATTGATAGCAATCGCAGATGTCTGTTTGCCAATCGCGCTTTCAATGAGCTTGCTGGAAGGAAAGTTGAAATGGCGGAGGGAGAGAGCCTGACTGATTCGGGACTCCCTCCGGATTTGCTGAATCGGCTGGATCCTGCAATTGACCTGGTGCTCAGTGACGGTGAGAGCCGGACAGTCGAGACGGAATATGGCGAGTTGTGTCTTCGCATCCGCCTGGAACCGGAGGTTGACAATTCCTCGGGAGTGATTCTGTTCTTTGACGACATTACGAGGAGGAAGCGGGCGGAAGACGCGCTCCGGAGATTAAACGAGCATCTTGAACGGCGGGTCATTGAGAGGACTGCGCAGTTGAGAGAAATGGCCGCGCTCCTCACACGGGCGGAAGAGGAAGAGCGCCGGAGACTGGCGGAAGCGCTTCACGATAATCTGCAGCAGCTGCTTGTCGCGGCGAGGATCAGGGTCGCGCAGGCGGTTCAGAACACGCAGGACGACGGACTGCGCAGAATGCTGAAGCAGATTGATGACCTGCTGAATGAAAGCATAGGTGAATTGCGCTCGCTGTCGGCGGAACTCAGCTCTCCCGTTCTTTACCAGCAGGGGCTTACGGCCGGTCTGGAGTGGCTGGCGCAGTGGATGCTCGAGAAACACGGCCTGCACATGGAGTTGCGCTCCGAAGGCCCTCTTGAGCAGATACCGAATGAAGTGAAGGCTTTTGCATACCGGGCGGTTCGAGAGTTGCTGTTTAACGTCGTTAAGCATGCCGGCGTGTGCCAGGCCTCGGTTGAAGTGACAGGCGATTCGAAACAGATTCGGGTTGTGGTGAGCGACCGGGGGCGTGGGTATGATCCGGAGGTTGAGGAGAAAAGGAGCTCGAAAACTGGACTGGGCCTGCTTTCCATACGCGAGCGGCTCACGTACATGGGAGGTCGGATGGAGATTCAGAGTGCTCCGGGAAAAGGAACCCGGACCGCAATGGAGATTCCGCTGCAGCGCCCCGCCCCGCCTTGAAATTGGCAAAGCCCGGAGACACTGACGATGTGTCAGAACTGGCTTTGAAACCGCCGGTCTGAAGTGCTACATTATCCGGACATAGCATGTGCGCCCATAGCTCAGCTGGATAGAGCATCTGCCTTCTAAGCAGAGGGTCGCAGGTTCGAGTCCTGCTGGGCGTACCAATAAAATCAACAACTTAGCGAGATTCATAAAGTAATTTGGATTGCAGTTAACGGCAGGGTAACGGCAAGGCAAAAGGGCCCCCGAAGGAGCCCCCTTTGTAATCACATAAGCGGTAAGAATGATTCATCGGGGCTCCAGCCTGAATCACTCAGGTGGAGCCCGTCCGGTTCCTGCCGGCCAGCCGGCGCTTTTCCAACCAGGTACGCCGGAGACCTGTCGTGGCCCTTTCCGCCCCACGCTGGCGGTTATTGGAGCCGGGACTATCCCGCTCGTCTCCGAAAACGAGCAGGCCCCTCCCGGCAGGGGAGATAAATCAACTCGTCTGTGCTGGCCGTGGATCCCAACCCTCTTCCTCGCGAATTTCATCTACGGTTAGAATGTTGGCATCAATCGCGACCTTCCAGTTGGCCCAGCGTTCCGTCGGACTGCCGCGCAGCAAGCCGCTCAAGTCGAGCTCGAGCCGATGCTCCGAATCGGCACCGAATATGCTCCTGGAGAACTCTGCCTCGATTTTCTTGATCCACGGTGACAAGGTTCCCATGGCAAACCATCGGAGCATGGTTTCTGTGTTAGTGAAAGTTCCGTGGCTCAGGTCGTTGACTATCGGTCCAGGGACGTTGAATATCCTGGCTAATTCCTCAGTTGTGAAGCGCCTGGAAGCCAAGAACTCGGCGTCTTCGGGTGAGATGCTTATCTGCTGCCAGGAGACTCCAGGCTGAAGCACAAGCGCCTTTGCCGCATTGTTCGCGCCGCTGAAAGCGTCCCGGAATTGGTCTTTAAGGTGCTGAAACGCCTTCTCCGTCAGGTTCCCGGCCAGTTGCAAAGCGCCGGAAGGATTCACGCCGTTTGCATAAAGGGAATTCGCGAACGTCTGAATACTCAATCCCGCCTGTATGACGGCCGCAGCGCGTTGAAGTCGAGACTTCCCTATCAATCCATCGTCGGTTCGGTCCCGCAGATGGAATACTTCATCCTGTAGCAAGCGCCTGGTTC
>Ga0123335_1007150_pt1 | contig 12622 bp, 12 predicted proteins | sample BiotimSIPDNA_2_FD_89707 | JGI IMG/M metagenome (GOLD analysis project Ga0123335, IMG submission 89707) | Anaerobic biogas reactor microbial communites from Washington, USA - Biogas_R2 time_0 SIP DNA | ecosystem: Engineered > Bioreactor > Anaerobic > Unclassified | place: Washington, USA... | reverse complement strand
TTTCAATTTCTGCGTCCGTGTGTTCTCCGCCCATGCCCGCGCTTTTAAAGTCTTCAACCGTGCAATACATAACTACGCCTCAACGAACCGGCCGGTTTTGAGCAGTAGGGCCGCCTTGGCGCTGTCAACTTCCTTGGCCTCCCCCTTGCGAAAAGAAATTCCTCCGCTGGTAAAAGACCCGGCCCCGACAAGCCTTATGGCTATAAGTTTCGACTTGTCGCTTTCGACCTTTACGCTTGCCGCCGCCTTAAGATTCTTGGCGACAGCAGACTTTTTTTTCGTGTCGCTCTTCTTCGCCGTCGCCATCGTCAATCACCTGTTAAGCCGCGTTGTATCCCACGACGAGTGCGTCGTCGCAAACTATCTCGGCGGGAGCAATTCTGCTTGTCATGGTGAACTCGATGATGCGCTTGCGCGGATTCCTCTCGCGGTCGAACGTAAAGTATCTCTGCACGCCCGTTGCAAGGTTCTTGCGCGGGGTAAGGATGATACAGTCGTCGGGCCAGTACTGCACGGGGAATATGGTAACTCCCTTGTACTGGGGGAGTTTCCCGGTCTGGAGAAGCTCGTCGGCCCATGCTGTCTGTCTTGTGGTCAACTGCTCGATGTAAGCGGAAGCCACGTTCGGAGAAACGTAATAGCGGAGCTCGCCAAGGTTCACCTTGTGCTTATTGGGCAGTTTGTCCAGCATTCCGCCAAAAACAACGCCCTTATAGTCGACCGATTCGTTCGTGTCAAAGACATGGACTGCCAATGAGGCCTTGGCCTTTTTGATGAAGCCGTCTCCAATTTTAAGGAAGTCTTCATCCTCGCCGCTCGCTGTCGTGTCGCCGTTGATGGCGAGGTCGCAAACGTCGTTGCCGAACTGGGTCGCAAGAAGTTTCGCAATATGGTCCTCTGCATTCCCCCTCTCGATGTTGTCCTCGAGGAATGAGAACGAAATGTCCTGCGGGAGGATTATTTCGGTCGAGGTGAGGCGCTTCGTTAAGGTCGTAACTCCGGCCTGATTCGTCGGCGCGGTCGCTTCCTGTCCCTTGCGGATTATGCGGGAAGAGACGCCGATAAAGTCGAGGTCGTATTCAGGCCCGCTCATCTTGATAGTCTGAATGTCCTTCATAAACGGACTGTTATCGACCATGTAATCGATAAACTTATCCGACTGCTCCGGGTTGAGCTTGCCGTAGGTAGCGATTGTGCTCGTGTCTATTGCCGCTTTTGCGATTATTGCGCGATTGCTTTTGAGTTCCATGTTAATTATTCCCCTTCCTGTTGGTAGTTTTGTCTATTACTGGCATGATCCGCCGAGGAAGACGCCGGACCAAAAATTGCATTCGTCCTTCTTCTCGACCGTATCAGTGCCAATCTTGTTGCTGACGCCATGGATTTTCTCGATTGCGTCAAGCCTCTCGCAGATAGGAGCTATCGCTTCTTTGATGACGTCCTCGAGCTTGACTTCCTCTTCCTTCGTCCCATCGCCCCCAGCCGGCGTTTCGGTTTCGGTCATAGCCTTTTCGATAACCTCGAGCCTTGTTGTTACGGGCAATAGTGCCTCTTTGATAATGTTCTGCATCTCTTCCTTGGTCATATTTGTATCCTCCTTTTCGACTTCTTTCGATTCTTCCGCTTCTGCCTCGGCTATAATCTCAGCTAAGAACGCGTGAGCGTCCTTCAGTTTGGCAAGCCTTGCCGAGCTGATTTTCTTCCCGGCCTTTTCCGCTTCCAGCCCTTCGATGCAGGCCTTGGCAACAACTTCGTCGTTTGCGACTTCCTCGCAGACCTCAACAAACTCCTTGGCCGCGGCTACGAGCCCAGCCCAGTTTGCGTTTTCTGTCATGCGATACAAAACGTTCTCCATAGCTCTGAAAGCCGTGTAAAACTTGTTGGCTTTTTCCTGTCGGGCCACTGCATTCCGGACTTCTCCTTTTTCGACGCCTGCCGTTCCGTATTTCGCAAAGAAATCCTTGAATGCGGCAACTAAACTTTTTTCAACGCACTGTTCCTGTTCATCAACCATCGCTGTCTTGTCCTCCGCGCTCTTAAAAATCGCAAACTTTTTCTTGTTTGCGGCCTTTCCTACCAATGAAACCGTTTTGACGTCTACGTCTCTCATTTCTCCCGGCTTGTTGGGTTGTGCCATTTACCTTTCGCCTCCCTTCTCTATCCGTCGTCGGGTACTAAGGTGCAAGTCCCGGCGATGCTGTACCCTGTAATCTCGCCGGACTTAATTGCTTCCCATGTTTCGTCGTCGGTTACGTGCGTTCCAAGCACCCACGCCCCGGGCGGGAAATCCGGGTCCCCCTTCCGGGCTATGAATGATTCGACCACAACCCCATAATTCGGCTTATCATCATGATTCCGGTCTATGTTCGCGTTCCGCATATTCTCCAAGAACCCGTAGGCCATCTTTTCAATTTCTTCCGCGGTCATAAAATTACCGTCTGTGTCTCTCACGTCGGGCTCGTAAACAACGCCCAAGACTATTCTTTTCTCTGCGTCGACCTTCACGATAGGAACTGTTCTCTCTACGTCCATTTTTCACACCCCCCCAGGCACGCAATAAGGCCGCCCTTTCGGACGGCCCTTCGTGTGGTCTATTCGCTTATTCTGTTAAAGCAGTTTTCTTCGGTACCACTCGTGCAAATCTTCTTCATATCTGATGTCCGGGACGTCGCGCTCGATGTCCCGCCACCGCTCTTTGAACCTTTCGAGGGTGCAAACCTTGAATGTGATTATCGACGCGGGCATATCCTCGTAGGGTTTCCAGCCCCAAATAAACCCGTCCGGCGTCTCCCTCTCAAGAACTCCCTCAAGTAAGTGTTTGCGTCCGGACGTTACGTATCCGACTGCGTGGGTCCGTCCCGGGGAACATTCCGTTTTTAGTAAAGGAATAATTGTTACGCCTATACCTAGGTTCTGCATATCAAACTTTGAAACATGAACTTCGTAAAGAACTCGGCCACTAATCATTTTGAAAACTCCTTTATCTTCGCGCTTACAGTAACAAACTTGCCAATAGGTACGCCGTTGATTTTAGATACACCCTTGGCCTTTAAGATGCTAAGTAAGTCTTCTCTGAACGTTGAGTTTTGGCATACAATCCCTATGGCGTCTTCGTGGGGCAAAGCGTTTCTAAACATTATTTCGTTGCTCGGGCTGTATCTAGCGTTCATTTTTTCGATAAACTTGTCAGGGCTAAGGCGCGCACTCATAAAAGCCGGGTTCGTAGACCCGAAAGTATCTGAGGTGTAGGCATACCAGTCTGTCCTTTCGAGCACTTTTATGTCGTAAATAATTCTATACTGTGTGGCCAGAAATGAATCTGAGTATATTGCATTGCCCACAGCATTTTTGGTGGCCAAACGCGCGAAAACACTATCAGCGCCCCCGGATTTCATGTCGTCCGCTACGGAGGCCCCGCCGCCAATCCCCAGTTTTGTCCGTATAGAGGAGCACTTTAGCGATTCCTTCTTTTCGGCAAATTCGATTAAAAAACCGAGGTTGTCCTTCCCCACTCCCACGAAAACATGGTCGGCTCCAAGCGCTTTGTATTTAGCCGCCCGGCCTTCCCAAACGTAGGCATATTGCCCTTTTGCCACTTTTTTGAGTTTTAATTTATCGAGGACGTCCGGCTCGTAGCCTGCCATTTTGAGCCTTTGTAAAACTTCTGCGTATGTCGGCGGCGGGCTCATTGCGGCAAGTGCGTCGGCCTCTTGCGGGGCCATCTGCCATAAGATCCTCATGGCCTTATGTCGGTTAATATCTTCGGCCGTCCTTGGCGCAATAATGGCCTCTTTTTGGTATTTCTCGAGAACCTTCTTGATTTTCTCGGCCGCCTGCGAGCTGGTCGCGCCTTTGACCTCGAACTCCAAAGCCCCCTGCATGGCCGCGTAGGGGTTGCGCCGGTTGGTCCATGTGATTTTTACCCCGTCGACCTCTGCCATTCTGCTTTCGCCAAATGTCCTTGTTATGATTGAAGACTTCCCGGCCCCTGATGCGTCGATATTGTCCATCATCTTGTCAATAGTCTTGTGGTATGGCTGTCGTATCTTCATGTCGACGGAAACGTGGTCGACCCCGCCCCTTGTGAGTATCCGCCCGGTCGCGTACTGGCCCTCTACAATGTCCCCGTCCAGCGGGATATAGGTCCCGTCCCGGTCGTGGGTCAGCCCTTTCATTATGTCCGTAAAATCTGCCGTATCATTCTCGATTATAACAGGTGCAGGCTTGACCTTGTTCGCCGCCCGTGCGGCCCTTTTTTGCGCCCGCCTGGCCTTGATGATGGCCATTGTGTCGCCTTTCGGCGTCTTCCCGGTGATAACGTCGATAAGCTCGTCCTTCGTGAGGTACGGTGCGCCGTTTATCCCCATGTTCTTGGCCATCTCTTTGAGCTCTTTCATGCTCATGGATTGGCACAATGCCGCGCTCGGTTGGGCGGCCAAAGGTGCGGCCGGTATGTTTTTGATGGGCATTGAATCCGAGAACTGGAACTTGCCCTTGAAACCCTTAATCCTCTTTTTCAAGAGCCCCGTATAAAATGCTTCATACTCCGCACGGAGCCCGTTCTTCCTGTCCACGGCCCAATCAAGAAACTCTTTCATTTCGTCGGCCGTGGAAAAGCGCGCCTTAGTGTAATCCTTCAAAAGGTTCTTGTATTCCGCGTCGCTGATTTTTTCCAAGCGCTGTAGTATTGGTAGCGTGTCCTGTAGGTCAAGGTCGATATCCCCGTCGGCAAACCCTTTGAACAGGAAATTGTATATCGGCGGCTTTTCCCCGTGGACGCTGTTCGGGTGGTAAGTCAGGCTCATCTTGTAGGACTTAGGGTCCTTTGAGTAGCGGAAGGCCTGCTCCTTGTCAACTCCCCACAGCTTCCCGTTCTTGTCAATAACGAAATTATTCGCGTGCGCGTCGTAGTTGCCAATAACGTAGTCCAACACATGTTCCTGTTGAATCATCCGCAGTTGCTCCCGCGTCAATGACGATAGCGGAACGTCCCCTAGGTTTTTTGTAACGTCCGGCACAATCTTCTGCATAGTGCCGAGTTGCCCATTGACGGTTATAGTTGTAACTTCGACGTGTTCGCCCTTCCCGTAGAGAATGTCCCCAAGGTCGGACGCGCTCTTCTGAATGTGCGCCCTAAATGGTTCCGGGGCCCCTGCTTTCGTTTGCGCCGGCTTATAGATATAACGGTTGCCCGCCGCATCGCGGTAGAATGACTTGGCCCCGGCTCCTCCGAGAGAAGATGCGTCCCCGTCGTACTTGTAGTCGTTGATGTCCTGCGACAACACATCGCTCGGCTCCGCGGCCTGACAGTTGATAATGGGCGGCGCTTCTTTGATTGCGTCCGGGACGGCAAATGACCGCACGATGTATGTCGTCCGGCAGTAAAAGTGGTACGGCGGCAGAGCTTGGCCTTGGGCCACGAGCTCCTTGTGCGTCATATTGACGGCCTTTTTGTATGGTATCCACGGGTGGACTTTCTTCACTTCCTCCGGGTTCGTCGCGTTCAGCATGTCGTCCCGGGCCTTTACCGCTTCGCCCAACGTAAAGATGTGTCCGTCCATCATTCGGCAGAACGGGGAAGTCCTCTCGTCCATCATGGCCAGTATTTCGTATGTCTCGACCATCGCCTGCTCCATGGCAGAGACCCCGCCAAAACACCTCGCCCGGTTGATTACGGTGGCGGCCAAACCTTTCCAATATGCGTCCATCTTGTAATAAGCATCGAGGTTGTCCTTCAAAATAGCCCCAACCTCTTCGCGACCTAACCCTAAGAACATTCCGTTGTCTATGACCATCTTCTGTATGCTCTCTGATAGGCGGGTATTAAAATTATCGCCTATCCAGAAATTCGCGTCCTTGGCGCACCAATTAACGGCCTTGAGATCCACCATGTTCGTCTTGGGTACAATCCCAACAGGCTTCGCGACCTCGGTCTTGCCAATATTGTATGCAGTATTTACGACGTTCGCTATGGCCTGTATTTCCGCGGGCGTAAGTTTCTCCCCCCGCAAATATGCTTCGATTGCGCTTGTGGCGTGCACAAAGCCCTCCTTGGCAACGGTCGCGTTGTTTTGAAAGAGCTCGCTGTAAAGTATGGCGAAGGCGTTCTTCGTAAGTTTCTTCGAGTGCTTGTTGAGGTAACTTACAAAGAATTTTTCCAATCCTAAAATCGTTACAACCTTTAAGTCGCTTTGAGCCTTTTCAATCGGCATTCCCATGTACGACAGGTAGTCGTCCAGCACCCTTAATGCGACGTCTCGTTTATTCGAGGTCCCCTTCTTCATCGTATATTTTCTCCCTTACGGCGGCAAGAACCCGCGCGGTTTTTTCGATAGCGTGGGCCTCTTCGTCGGCCTGCACCCCAGCCCTCATTTGTTCGAGGTAGACTGCCATCGGCACGTCCAGCCATTCGGCGCCTTTTTCCTCCCGGCTCTGCAACTTCCGGTTCAAAATCTCGCTCATAATGTCCCGGCACTCCCGTATAGTCATGCCGCACTCTGCGAAAATCTTTATCATGGCCGTGAGGCTTTCGCTGTCGTCCATGGTGGGCGACATGCTCTTGTACTTCCAATACTTCCCGGCCCCAATGCCCGGCAGAATCTTGTTATTGATAACAAAGTCCATGTAATCGCGCTCCGGGCCAAAGACCTGAGCCTCGGCGACCCTTTTGCTCTCGAGCGCGGTCGCCCTTGTGTAATCATCGGACAAACCAACGAAAAGCGGCGGCAACCTAAATGACGAGCGTATTTTTTCCCGGTTCCCCCTGTCGTATTCAAGGAACAGCCCGTCTTTAACCTGTGCGTCGGCCAAATGCTCGAAATGCAAATCGGCCCGCGACTGAGGCATTCCGGGCAGTTGCGTCCCGGACGGGCTGGCCTCTATAACAAGCATCTTGCCCCAACCCTTCTTGCCCTTAAGGTTTTCCTCGATGTAGGACGTAATCCTTTCGACGGTGTTCTCGCCGAGCTTCCCGCTAACAAGCAAGGCAAGCGGCGGAACTGTATTGTTGTTGAAATACTCCGCGTTGACCTCTTCACTCTGCCTGCTCCCCAGAACGGACAAAAGGTTTCCAATCCATCTCGGTATCCCGTAAGGCGACGTTGTAGACGCAATCGGGAAGTGCAATATTTCGGTGGCCCAAATGTGCGCCTTTCCGTCAGCGGCGTTTCCTTTTTCGTCAGTCTTTATTACGTCGCCGGTCCGGGCGTCTATGAATCTCGGGTCATTAAGTTCTTTGAAAAATACCTTTTTCCCATCCTTAATTTGGACGTATTTGCGGAATCTTTTCCGGATAAAGGCGGGCCGGTTCTTCTCGTCGATGGCCGGACCGACCGGCTTGTACTCTACGAACTCATCATCCATCCTGCAAAGCCGCATCGTATGGCTCTCCACAATATCCAGTCCGCAAATCTCGCCCTTTAGGTTGCGTAAAACCTCCCAATAAGCGTTGCCGGTGGCCTCTCTGTCGCGTCTTGTGAGGCGGCAAAGGTGCGTGTAGGGCATGTCGGGGTTGCAGAACGAAAAGAAGTCGATAATCTTGTTTTTCTCGGCGATAGCCTCAGCGGAATATTCACCCGCGTCGTTGGGCATATTTGCCTCGGTTGGCTGCAAAGAAAAGCCCGCCCCGTCAATGTTTGTCTCCATAGCCTCTATGCACTGGCCCAAGATATTGCTTCTCTCCGGGAGCGTAGACAGGAAAAACAGGTCGTAAGGCGGCTCCAATATGTTATCGCCGTAAGCTCCTGTGAACGGATCCTTGGACATCTTCCTTGTCGTCGGCGGCTCGGTCCCGGTCGCGTTCTTCTGATTGTCGAACTTTATGATGCTGACGCGGGAATCTCCGTCCGCAACGGTTTCAATTACTGCCATTAAATCTTCCCCCTATCCAATAATCAACGCCCGGTCGCTCTCTGTCGTTTCGACATCCAAGTATCCCCAAATAGACATCAGTACGGCGTAAGCCACGACGTCCACCTGGTCGTCGTGCGCCCCGTGCGGGAACGCGCATAATTCTGATTCGGCGTCGTCGAGCCAAGTGGCGTGGACCGGGTGGTAAATGGTCCCGGTTGAATACCTCGCCGCGGCGGGCATAGCCCGCGTGAACTTGTCGGCGTCCGGTTTCAACTCTACAATCGGGAGCCCCATCCGTACAAGCGACTGGAAAAGCGTGAGCCCCATATTTTTTGATTCAACGCCTACCATTAAAGGGCGTCGGGCCAAATACTGCTGTTGAATGAAGTCCGGTTGATCCGGCCCCTCCATACGCGCTCTGAACATATCCAGTATCAAAAGCTCGTTATCAGGCGTGAGGGCGAATGTCCCCAAACAGAAGTAGTCGGCGCTTGTCTTGGTAGACCCGGCCACGTCGCAAGTCTGAAAGACCTTACAGCGGCTCGCTGGCCATAACTTTGACCCGCCTGTAGTGATAAGCTCGTATGTCGCCTCTTTTCCGTTCCAATGCTCCCGGAAAGACTTGAAATACTGCCGTTTGAAGAGGAATCCCTGCCCCGGCGTCGGGTGGCCTTGATATAGTGATTCCCATGCCTTGGCCCCAACGTCCCTCTTTTTTCTCGCCATCCATTTGGCGTCGTATCCCTGCTCCGGCCATAACGGCTCGCCGGGCTCGCGTCCCAACGGGTCGGGCGCTTCTCCCTCTTTCGGCTCTTCGGCCTCGCAAGGAATGTTAAGGACCGTCCATTCTCCCTCGGTCTTATCCTGTTCCAAAATGCGCCCTACAAGGTCGTCCTCGTGCCAGCGGGTCGCAATGATAATGATGGCCCCGTCTGCGTGTATGCGCGTCAATATGGAGGCCGTCCATTCGTTCCAAATGCTCTCCCGCGTAGTCTCTGAAAACGCCTCTTTCCAGTTTTTGATGGGGTCGTCAACGATAAAAAGGTCGGCACCCTTGCCGGTAATCCCGCCTCCGATGCCGACGCTCAACATTCCGCCGCTTCTCCCCAATATCCCCCAATCGGTAACGCTGCTATTCTTCGGGTCGACGGTAACGCCGAAAATCTCCATGCCGAACTCTTCCAGTTTCGACCGGTTCGCCCTGCCGAACTGCTTCGCGAGGTCGGCCCCGTAAGATGCCTCAATAACTCGCCGGTCCGGGTGGCGTCCCAAATACCAAGACGGGAACGATTCCGTAACGCTCATGGATTTTCCGTGTCTTGGTGGTAGTGTCAAGATTAACTTTTTTAACTCTCCCCGCTCGACTGATTCCAAAAGCTCGCAAATCATTTTGAGGTGCCGGGCGGGCTTCCATCTCCCGTGATGGGAGTAAATAAGGTAGTCCTCGTAGTGCTGAAAGGCCCTCTCCCTTTCCCGGCGGATTCTTTCCGCCCTAACCTGTTCCAGCAGGTTCGCCGGTAGTTTTTCCCCCATAAAGTTTGCGAGTAATTTCTTCAAAGAGTTTCAACTCCTCATCGGACAACTTACTCAAATCAACGGTATGTTGTTCTATTGGAATAGCGCCGCCTTCTGGCCCGGAAAATTCTTTTCGCTCGATGTATCCTCTGTCCTTGCCCAGCATTTTCAGCACTTGCAGGGCAACCTTCCAGTTGCCGTTTCCGATCTCAGTAATGATCACCGTCTCGGCGGCATCTTTAATCTGCTCCCGCGCTTGTTTCTGTACCTCCTGCAATCGTTTACTACGTTGAACCCTGTCCCACACGTTCTGTCTGGCTACCTTGATGCCGTAATTCTCTTTCAAGAACTTCGGAACCTGCCCGATGATCCCGTAAGTCTTCATCAACCCCTGTGCGATCTGCTCGTCCGTCATCTTTGTCATGATAAGATCGCTCCATCAAATAAACATAACTTCGGCTGTCCCCTCAGACATCAGCTTGATAATCTGATTAGGACCCGTAAGTCTACAAGGCACATCGCAAAGGGCGATATTCGTGGCGAACCCTTTCTTTTTATCCAGTATGTCGGGGTCGGTGATATGCCCAACGATTTCGTATGGCTTATGACAACAATAGATGACATTCCCCCGCTCATCGAGGGCAATCTGTGACCAGTTTGCATAACACTTTTCGAACCTTGACTCGGTCTCATACCATTTGTAGTTGATCACCAGACGCGGATCTTTCTTTGCTATCGCCTCCAGCCTTGAAATTATCGCCTTTCGGTTTTTCTCAGATTCAGCATGGGAATAAAACTCTGCGTTCGTGCTTTCTATCGGTCGCATAACGATATAATCGACAGGCAACCCTTTCATCGCATGATAAAACAATTTCACCTCGTCGATGTCAGTTACCACAGCCTGCACACCGAGAGAGGTGTTGACTCCGTTGTTCATCTTCCAGCTTGCGTACCGAGTTATGTTATCCTTAACTTTTTCGAACGCGTCCACGCCGCGTATTTCGCGGTACTTTTCTCGGCTGTGTGCATCCACCGAAACCTTCAAGTATCGCGGCGAAATCAGCTTTAGCTCGTTAAAATTGGTATTAATCCCGTAAGCCAGATTGTGCGCTTCCAGCCATGCGGTGATCTTGTCGAAATCCCTACAGACGGTCGGCTCTCCACCCCCTGTAAGGATAAACCCCTTTACGCCCATCTTCAGCAATATGATTGCGTACCTCACGAACTCGTCAAACGACATCGAGTACGCCCCCTCTGCCGACTCTCCCCACCTTCGGTAATTACAGTAAACGCACTTGTTGTTGCAGTAATTCGTGAGAAATATGTCGGCGGTCACGGGCTTCTTCGAGGCTATATTCTCGGCGTTTTTTATCAGCTTGAACTTCCCGATGTCTGCCATTGTTTAGCCCTCCGTCCTCTTCTTTTTCCATTTCTGGTTTAGTATCATGGGTGTGCAGAGGTTCCAGTTGATCCGATGGTGGAATCTGCGATGAGTAACCCCCATTGTCGAAACCTTTATTGCCTGCGGTGAAAAAACAACGCTCGAAAATGGCTTCACGTATCCGCCGCCTGATTCGTAAAACTCACTCATGCCCCCACTTAAGGATTGAGTCTGAACCACATCAACGAATAGCCTTGCATACGTAAAAAATATAATCCCCTTATTTCCGAGGGTCACATAAGTTGAGACATCTTCGTTGCTCTTTCCAATGAACCAAAACCGCCTGTCCGTCTTACAGAAAAAGCTGTTCATCGCCTTTCGAGGCAGAACCTTCTTCCATACACTGGAGTCCTTCCCGCCGATCAAGTCCCCCGTCTGCGCCATCGCGATCGTACTCACTTCGGTCGTTTCAAGAAATCGAACAAACGCCTCGCACACCTTATCAAAACTTTCCTTCAATGGCTGCGCGCGTAAGGTCCCGTCTTTTACCATAAAACGGAAATTGATCCCCCGATAATCGTCATCTAACTGTAAGAAATACCCCAGCCCCAACTTCTCGGCTATGTCAAAACAGGCGTTTCTCGCGAACACAACGGCGCGGAGGTCGGGATCATTCGTCCCCGTGTCCACCCTTTTCGCGATCTCAGCCTTGTCAAAAACAACGACCTTGTCTCCGTATAATTCCTTGTATCGGGATAAGGTCTGATCTTGGTCATCACAGACGATGTAATATTTCCCCGTATAATTCACCTTTTTAAGCATCTTCAAAGTATGTAAATTGTCTGCCCTTCCGTTGGACAGGATAAAAACAGCGAAGTCTTCCCTCATTGCAATGTTTCCTCGTTATTTAATTTAGCTACGGTCAACGCCTCAATGTCCCCGTTCAGCATAACGAACCCGTTCCGCATCGCGTCTTCAATGTCGATAATGACAAGCGCGGAATCTTCCATTAGTTCCTGCACTTCGGCAGAAGCATGGGCATAGAATTCAGCAATATTTTTATAGTTGAAAGCCAGATGTCTTGTCGCGGCTTTTAGTAGGAACTGTCTGACGCCCTCATCTATGTCTTTGGTTTCTCTAATCTTCCTTACCAGCTCTTGGTATTTGTCCTCGTCCACCAACGCCTGCAAGGGTGGACATTCTCCAGTAATTTCGTACTGCGGTATGCTCGTTGAATTGTTGTATGTGTCATCATCCACGATGTTGTAGGCATCTTCCAGCATGTCCGCGCTTGTGAACCCGAACTGCTCCATATCTATCTGTAGGTCTTTTAATTCTGTGGGCAATTTCAAGCTGTCCCACGCGGCGAACTCACTCACCTTATTGTCGGCAAGCCGAAACGCCTTGATCTGCTCCTGTGTAAGATCATCTACCACAATGCACGGAACTGCACTCATCCCCAACGATATTGCCGCCTTGAGCCTTGTATGCCCAGCCACGATCACATCGTCGGAATCTATAATGATCGGTACCCTGAAACCGAACTCCTTAATGCTGTTCGCAACAAGCGGAACAGCCTCATCGTTCTTGCGGGGATTGTTTTCATACGGCTTCAGTTCGGATACCTTTCTTTCGATGACCTTCATAATGATCCACCTTTCGACGTTGCTTCGTGCGACAATATGCAATCCGTTGCATAAATATCCACAATGATATTTTATCGCGTGCCCGTTCCTTTTCAAGGGAACTTTTGGGCTGTTTTTGGGTCGATTTAAGTCTTATTTATGGGCGTTTTGTGGGAGAAAACAGGGAATTATTTTTTACAGCAACCGGAAGTCCTCCCCCCAAAATACAATTCCCATGGCTATCTCCTCG
>Ga0123335_1007145_pt1 | contig 12627 bp, 10 predicted proteins | sample BiotimSIPDNA_2_FD_89707 | JGI IMG/M metagenome (GOLD analysis project Ga0123335, IMG submission 89707) | Anaerobic biogas reactor microbial communites from Washington, USA - Biogas_R2 time_0 SIP DNA | ecosystem: Engineered > Bioreactor > Anaerobic > Unclassified | place: Washington, USA... | reverse complement strand
TGTATGCTTTCATTCAGATTGGAATATGCCTGTAGAAAAACTGACCGGATACGTGAAAGAAATACAACTTATAAAAAAGAGATACCGGGAGAAATTGCAGGTTTATCTGGGACTTGAAGTAGATTTTATCCCCGGGGTCGCAGGAAGATACAGCGATATCCTCAAAAACACTGATCTTGATTATTTCATCGGGTCCATTCATTATATCGATAAGTTCCCCGGCGGTGAATACTGGAATATTGATACAACACAGGAATTATTCGAGAAAGGACTGAAGGAAATCTTTCATAACGATATCAGAAAAGCAGTGGTTACTTTCTGGGAAAACACAAGAAATATGGTTGAAACTGACAGGCCTGATATTATTGGTCACATGGATAAAATAAAAATGTTTAGTAAGAATAACAACCTTTTCAATGAAAATGAAAAATGGTACAGGGAACAGGTTGAACTTACCCTTCAGACCATTAAAAAACACAATACAATTGTTGAGATCAATACCCGAGGCTATTACAAATTTGGAAAGGATTATCTGTACCCGGGCGAGGAGATTATAACTCTGTTAACAAAATATCAGATCCCCGTTACCATTAGTTCTGATGCCCATATCCCTGCTGAAATAACCAAAGGACTTTCGTTTGCTGCGGGAAAATTGATTAACTCAGGTATCACACATATAGCTGCATTGCAGAACGGGAGATGGGAGGATTTTCCGCTCACACATGAAGGTATCAGTATAAATTAAAAAAAGAGGAGCACTTTAGCTCCCCCGGATCTGCACATAATGAATCGTATTTGACCTAACCTAAAACATATCAGTATTTAAATTCTTTTGTTTTAATAATCATCCCTGCCTCATCATATTCTATCCATTTTCCGACAGGCTTGTTTAAAGCATATAAACCTTTTTCCTTAAGAACACCGGTCTTATACCATTCTGAATACTGTCCGTTGAGGGTATCTTTTTGATAGAATGCAGTATATTTTATTTTCCCGTCCAGATACCAACTTTGCCAGGTGCCTTCCATAAGGCCATTTATAAACTCGCCTTTACGTTTAATATTACCGTTACTATAATAACTGATCATGGGCCCGTTGAGTTTGCCGCTTTTAAAAGTCATCCTCTCTTTTATTGCTTTCGATCCTGAATAGAAAACCAGACATTCACCGGTAAATGGTTCCAGTTCATCAGGCAGGATGAAATTTTCTTCAGGTATTTCTTCATCTTTTATCGCAACATGCGACCTGGAACAGGAAGCTAAGCAGACGGCAACTATCAGAAAGATATATAGGCATTTCATAGTTTGATAGCTTGTTTAAAACTATTTACGCCCGAAAATCTATTCTGTTATTGAATATTGATAAATGACTTATTTTAAAGTATGAGATGAAAAAAAACAGGGGTAAAAAAATATGGATTATTTCACCCTTTTCCATTTTGTTTCCCTGCCCACGAACTTCATACCCATGACATAGCCCTTAATAGAAAGCACATCAGAATCATTTTCAAACCACATATAACAATCGTAGGTTTTACCATTGTCAGGATCGTAAACTGTCCCTCCTGTCCATTGCTTTTTGCCGGCATCGTAAGTGAAACCTTTCAGTATTTGTAATCCCATAACCTTTTCTTTTTGCTTTTCAGGATCAGGATTGTTAACATCAAGTTTTTCAGGGTCTTCTTTAAGCCATTCGATTTTACCGTAATATTTCCCGTTAGTGGCTTTAAATATCCGTACATGGGCGGTTTCATCAGCGTTTAGCCATGTGCCCAGGATGGATGATTCCTGAGCGTAAAGGCTGGCAGTAAAACTCATGATAGCGAGAAGGAAGAATCGTTGCAGCATATAGTAGAAATTTAGATTGATAATTGTAAATCTAATAAAAGTCTACCTGATTTTCTCCAAAGTTTCAAAAGTGAATTTTATTCCTGATTTCTGATCGGTTAAAACATCGGTAAGTTCAAGTGTTTTCCAGTTTCTCCTGTCAAAATCAGGGAAGAAAGTATCGGCATCAAATTCCATGTAAACCCAGGTCAGATAAAGCTTATCGGCAACAGGCAATGTTTGGGTGTAGATGGTTTGTCCACCAAGTATAAATATTTCGCCGTCGTTTTTACTTATTTCCAGGGCTTCGGTGATAGAATTAGCAACCTCAGCATCTGGTATACGAAAATCATATTGCCTGGTAACAATAATATTTCTTCTGTTCACTAGCGGTAAAGAACCGATAGATTCGAATGTCTTGCGCCCCATGATTACCGTATGGCCTGACGTTATTTTACTGAATCGTTTCAGGTCGGCAGGAAGGTGCCAGAGCATTTTACCATCTTTACCAAGCTCGTAATTTCTTCCTATGGCAGCAATCAGGGATATGATCATACAGCAATTTCTCCTTTTATATGGGGATGGGGGTCGTAATCACTAAGTGTAAAATCCTCGTAACTGAAATCAGAAATATTTTGAATGTCCGGGTTTATTGACATCCGGGGCAGTTTTCTGGGCTCACGCGACAGCTGCAGGGCGACCTGATCGATGTGGTTCATATAGATATGGGCATCGCCAAGGGTATGAACAAATTCAAAAGGTTTAAGACCGGTAACCTGAGCTATCATCATCATTAATAATGAATAAGATGCTATATTGAAGGGTACACCAAGGAATATGTCTGCGCTTCTCTGGTATAACTGGCATGAGAGCTTATTTCCTGTCACATAGAACTGGAAGAGAATATGGCAGGGCGGCAAAGCCATTTTATCGAGGTCTCCTACATTCCATGCGCTAACGATCAACCTTCTCGATTCAGGGGTGGTTTTTATGGCTTCAATCACCTGGCTGATCTGATCAATGGAACGGCCCTCATCATTTGTCCATGAACGCCACTGATGACCGTAGATGGGTCCCAGATTACCGTTTTCATCAGCCCAATCATCCCAGATTTTAATACTGCGTTCATTAAGGAATTTGATATTGGTTTCACCCCGCAGAAACCACAGGAGTTCATAAATAATTGATTTCAGATGCAATTTTTTCGTCGTTAAAAGCGGAAAACCGTCATCGAGGTTAAACCTCATCTGATATCCGAAAATACTTTTTGTACCCGTTCCTGTACGGTCGTTCCTAAACTCCCCTTTAGTGGTAACATGCTTTAAAAGATCCAGGTATTGCTTCATAACTTTCTTTTCAGATTGTAAAATTAAAACTCTAAAATATTATCTGTACAAAAAACGTCTGATTTTTCGGACCTCTGCAATCTGTTCATATTGGAAGAATCAATAATGAATAAACTACATTATCTTTAAACTGGTTTTCAACAAAACGGTTCAAATGAACAGTACGCTCCGTTATATTCTTATCGGTATAGGTATAATAGCGGCCGCGATAATCCTGTGGTATTTCATCCACATAGTGGCTTATATTTTATTATCCGCAGTATTGGCACTTATGGGCCGTCCGATAGTTGACCTGCTTGGAAAAATAAGAATTCGCAAGCTCATCATCCCGAAATCAATCCGTGCTTTAATAGCAATTCTGATTATATGGGGCTTTGTATTTGTATTCTTCAGGATTTTCGTCCCAATAATTGCTTCTGAAGTTGAAAAACTTTCATCGCTGAACCCTGATCAGCTTCTGGCAGCGCTGAATGAACCGCTGAACAGGCTGGATACTGTACTTGAAAAGTACCGTATCAGGGGACAACATATTACAGCAGAAACTTTCATAGCTGAGAAGGTAAAAACCTATCTGAACATTGACAAACTGTCAGGGCTTTTCGGATCTTTTGCCTCCATTCTTGGAAATTTGTTTATTGCATTCTTTTCAGTTTCATTTATTACGTACTTTTTCTTGCGCGATGAAAGTCTGTTTGCCGAAGGAGTGCTGATCATGGTCCCCGACAACAATGTTGTCGCTTTCAGACATGCCATGACCTCTACGCGAAAATTGCTGATGCGATACTTTATTGGCTTGCTGGCACAGATTACAGGAATTTTTGTGATGGTAACCATCGGTGTTCTTATATTAGGGCTGGAATTCCGCCAAAGTCTGCTGATAGCCCTTGTTGCTGCTGTATTCCAGATAATACCTTATCTGGGCCCCTTGATAGGCAGCGCTATTGGTATTATACTAGCCGTTGCTTATCATATTGAAATGGATTTTGCCACACAGATATTGCCTTTAATAAAATGGATGATACTAATTTACATTGTTGTTCACCTTATTGATAATTTTATCTGCCAGCCATTGATATTCTCAAAAAGTGTGAGCGCCCATCCTGTTGAGATATTTATTCTGCTCTTAATTGCAGGTTCTCTGGCCGGCATTCCCGGGATGATTATTGCTATTCCGGCTTATACTGTGCTCCGTGTTTTTGCTAAAGAGTTTTTTAATAAATTTAAGGTTGTTAAAAAATTGACTAAAAATATCACATAGCTACTAACGGAGAATCCTATATTTACTGTACTGAACATATTGGTTTAATGGCAACTATTAAGAAGATCCGGATCGCCTTTTGTTTTATGTTCATTCTTCTGAAAGGAATGGCACAGCCCGATTTTACCGCAAGCGTAACCGAAGGGTGTACTCCCTTGTCTGTCCTGTTTACTGTTATTCCAGGTGCTATTGATACCATTGAATACGTTAAATGGCATTTTGGTAGTGGTGATACCATATCCGCAACCAGTAATGATACTATTTCTCACATATTTACAGAAGAAGGTACTTATACCATTGTAATGGTCGTTAATAACTTCGATGCAGTGGCCGTGGTGAAAACTAACCATATAGTGGTGCGCAGGTCTGTAAGATCTGTTTTCAGATTCGAGGAATATGCTGCCGGGAATAATTACAGATTTATACCTGTTGATGTTATCACCGACCCAGATGCATCTTATTATTTTCAGTGGACCTATACAAGACTTTCAGATTCTCTGGAAAGATTTAACTATTATAATGTTACCAGTGCTTCCCAGGGATCTGCTGTCGATGTTATAACCCTGGATGTAGGTACATGGCGTGTCACACTAAGAATTGAAGATGAATACGGGTGTTCATCCCAATTTTCTGAAATTGTGGTAGTACCAGGTTATATTGCTGTCCCAAACATTTTCATACCCGACCAGGATAATTTCTATATAATTGATCCAAAGAATATCAATACAGTTCTGAAATTTCAGGTATTCAACAGATATGGTTTGCTGGTATTCTCACAAACATCACAGGTAATAAACTGGGATGGAAAAACCAATGCAGGAACACCCCTAAACACAGGGGTATACTTCTATATTCTGGAAGCCATCTCGGGCGATCCGCTGGAACGATTCGGCACAAGAGAAGGTTTTATTCACCTCTACCGGTGAAAAGTGAGAACATCTTCCGCGAATAATTGTTATTAGGATTAAAACTCTGATATATAGTTATAATAATTTTTTCAGGGTAAAGCAGAAGCCAAACCTGTTACCTTATGATAAAGAATTTAGTCGCACATTTCTCCGCTCTCAGAAATTCCTTTATATGTTTCATTCTTAGTCTGGCATATTCTTTTACAGTATACGGAGAAGTAAATCATGAACAAAAAATCAGCGTCAGATTGTCCGATTCTACCATAATACCGGGAGCATTCGGAATCAAAAAGGGTGAACGTCTTTTTTATGGTTTGGTCCCGGTAAACGAAGGTGTAAAAGCTTGTACCGATTGCCATTACACTACCTACACCGACACCCTGAACTGGAACCCTTCTGCCCTTGACATAGCCAGAAAATATGCAGGGAGGGATGTCAGCGAACTGATCAGTGTGGTGAATAATCCCGTTGGCAGAATGATGCCGGAGGTGCACAAAGGATACAATGTCACCCCGGAACAGGCTATTCTCCTGCAGACATATCTTGAGAAGCTAAATCTGGAAGACGTGCATCCGCATAAACCCAAAAGGAATAACCTCATCCTGTTTATCCTTGTCAATCTGATCGGTATTGCTGCTACTGTTGATCTGCTTTTCACGCGTAAAATAAAATGGAGGGGGGCCCATCTCCTGGTAATCCTTGCTGCAGGCATATACATAACCCGGACCATTGTTGTTGAATCGATAAATCTTGGAAGACAGGAGAATTATGCACCGCTGCAGCCTATAAAATTTTCACATAAAGTTCATGCAGATAACAATCAGATTGAATGTGAATACTGTCATTACCTTGCTGACAGGAGCCAAAGCGCCGGAATTCCGCCTGTCAGTTTATGCCTGAATTGCCATTCGCTGGTTGTTGAAGGTTCGCAATCAGGCAAATTTGAAATCGCCAAAATAAGGGCCGCCGCAGAATCGATGACCCCTGTTGAATGGATAAGGATCCATAACCTGCCCGACCATGTTTATTTTAGCCATGCACAGCACGTAAACGTCGGTAAACTGGACTGTGCCGAATGCCATGGACCGGTAGACCAGATGGATGTAATTTACCAGTATTCCGACCTGTCGATGGGCTGGTGCCTCGACTGCCACAGGACACGCAAAGTAGATTTTGCTGAAAACTCTTATTATAAAATTTTTGAAGAATATCATGAAAAATTAAAGCAGGGCATTATCGATTCGGTACTGGTACAGGATATCGGAGGTACAAACTGCATGAAATGTCATTATTAACCTTCTAATCAGCCAGCTTAAAATGAAAGAGCTTTGGAAGAGCATAGATGAAAAAAACCAGGTGAAAGTAAGCAGGGTTTCGCATGTGAACAGAAACAAGAATACCCTCGATAGTTCTGTTACAGAAATTTTTGAGGATAAAGTAATGCAGCTGAGTGGTTCCAGGAGGGATTTCCTCAAGCTTTTCGGCTTCAGTATTGCATCGGCTGCCGTAGCTGCCAGCTGTGAACAACCTGTCCGGAAAGCCATTCCTTATCTGATTCAACCCGAAGAGTTGACGCCCGGCGTTGCAAATTATTATGCCTCCACGTATTTCGACGGTCTTGATTATTGTAGCATCCTTGTAAAGGTTCGTGAAGGCAGGCCTATCAAAATTGAAGGGAACCCACTCTCGCCGGTAACCATGGGAGGTACAAGCGCAAGGGTTCAGGCTAGTGTCCTGGAATTATATGATGATTATCGTTATAAGTCGCCTTCTTCGAACAAAGTATCCATCAGTTGGGACGAAGCAGATACCGCAATCATGAGGATGCTGAAGAAACTCGATGCTGACAAAAAGGAAATTGCCCTCATCACACCCACCATTATCAGCCCATCGACACGTAAAGCTATAGACGATTTCAGAAAGGCCTACCCGATGGTTACTCACATTACTTATGATGCAGTTTCTGCCTCGGCAATGCTGGAAGCCAATAAAATATCGTTTGGGGTGGAGGCCATCCCTTCTTATCATTTCGACAAAGCTGATATTGTCCTGAGTTTCGATGCCGATTTTTTGGGCAACTGGTTGTCGCCTGTGGAATTCAACAAACAATACAGCCGTGCCAAAGACCTGACCACCGGAAATAAGAGACTTTTAAAGCATATCCATTTTGAGCCCGGAATGACTTTGACAGGCAGCAATGCCGATAAGCATGTACCGATGAAACTGTCGGACGAGAAAAATATTCTGGCAGATATTTATAACAAACTGGCTGCAAATTACGGGTCTAAAACATTTACCAATTCTTCTCCTGCAGTCAATACGGATGATTATGTGAACATGCTCATTCAATCGCTCGGAAGTTCAATAATCATTTCGGGATCGAATGATACCGGCACCCAGATTATTGTTAATGCAATCAACTACCTGCTCGGAAATTATGGCAAAACCATCGATCTTTCCTCCCCTCTGCTTAACCGGCAGGGAAGGGATGGCGATATGTACTCGCTGGTGGAAAGGATCGGTAATGGTAAAGTAGGGGGATTGATATTTTATGATGTAAACCCTGTTTATGATTTTCCGGCCGGGGAAAACCTGAAAAAACTGATACCGGAATGTGAACTGGCAGTTTCGTTCGCAACAAATATTGACGAAACTGCTGAAGCATCGCAATATATCTGCCCCGACAGTCATTTCCTGGAGTCGTGGAACGATGCGAAGATCAAGCCCGGAATGATGTCTTTGGCCCAGCCGGTAATAAGACCATTATTTTCAACCCGGCAGGCTCAGGAAAGCTTGCTGATTTGGGCAGGCATAAATGTCTCTTATTCCGAATATATCAAAATGTACTGGCAGGAAAACATTTACAACCCTTCAGCAGAAGGTTTTGATAATTTCTGGATAAAATGTCTTCACGATGGTGTTTATGAGTTGGAAAGGACAAAGCCGGCACATCCTCAATACAGGCGGGAAGGCATTGCAGATGCATTCGGAAATATAAATGCAGACAGTGAAAACTATGAACTCAGTTTTTATTACAAAGTGGGTATCGGCAGTGGTAAACATGCCAACAACCCATGGCTTCAGGAATTGCCCGATCCGGTAACCAGAGCTGCCTGGGACAATTACCTCTGCGTATCACCTGCCGATGCTGCAGCAAACAACTGGAAAACAGGAGACATTGTATCTCTTGATGAAAAGATTGAGTTACCTATCCTTATACAACCCGGACAGACAAAAGGAACTGTCTCAGCAGCGCTTGGTTATGGACGGGAATTGGCAGGCAAAGCCGGTGAAGGTGTAGGCCGGAATTTATTTCCTCTGATGAAAGCTGAAAATGGTAACAGACAGAATTACAGGACAATTGGAAATATTACCCGCACCGGACGAACCTATTCACTGGCTATGACCCAGATGCATCATTCCATGGAAGGCAGGGCTATAATCCGCAATGCCTCACTGGGTGACTATCTGAAAAACCCCTCTGCAGGAAATGAAATACATGCCGAAATCGCTAAAAAAAATGCATCTATTTATCCACTGCACGAATATAAAGGCCATCACTGGGGAATGGTCATCGACCTCAACAAATGTACCGGTTGCAGTGCTTGTGTAATAGCCTGTACAGCTGAAAACAATGTGCCTGTTGTCGGGAAAAATGAAGTGATCAGAAGCCATGAGATGCACTGGATTAGGATCGACAGGTATTATGAAGGAAATCCTGACAATCCGGCGGTTTACCGGCAGCCTGTCCTTTGCCAGCATTGTGATAATGCACCTTGCGAAAATGTATGCCCTGTTGCAGCAACCACACACAGCGATGAAGGAATCAATCAGATGGCTTACAACAGGTGTATCGGTACCCGTTACTGCAACAACAATTGTCCATACAAAGTAAGGCGCTTCAACTGGTTTGATTATACAGCATCTGATCCTTTTAAAAACAATACTTACGATCCGGCGGGAATGACAGTAGATCTGAGACGTATGGTGCTCAACCCTGATGTGGTGGTAAGATCGAAAGGAGTTATTGAAAAATGTTCCTTCTGCATACAGCGTATCCAGGAGAAAAAGCTGGCAGCAAAACTTGAGGACCGTATGCTGAACGATGGCGAAGTTATGCCGGCATGTCAGCAGGCATGTCCTGCAAATGCCATCGTCTTTGGCGATATTAATGACCCTGAAAGCAAAGTGTCAAAACTTTTCAGAGACCCCAGAAATTACCACCTTCTTGAAGAGCTAAATACCCTTCCGTCGGTGGGCTATCTTACAAAAATCCATAATCAGCAAGAGACTGCAGAAAATCCAAAATAGATGCAAAAAGGAATATGCAAACCCATTCAATAAGAGAACCCCTGATTAAGGGCGATAAAAATTACGCGACCATAACGGCTGATATAGCCCGGCCTATTCTCAGAAAACCTCTTAAATCGTGGTTTGTCGGAATTACTTTTACTTCCATATTAACAGTCATTGGCTTTTTTGCCATAGCCATGACCATCTGGAAAGGAATAGGATTATGGAATGAAAACCGCACCATCGGGTGGGCCTGGGATATTACAAACCTGGTATGGTGGATCGGAATAGGACATGCAGGTACATTTATATCGGCTATCCTGCTCCTGTTCCGGCAGAAATGGAGAACGAGCATAAACAGGTCGGCAGAAGCCATGACAATTTTTGCTGTAATCTGCGCAGCGCTGTTCCCTTTGATACACCTTGGCCGTCTGCCCTTGATGCATTATATACTTCCCTACCCTAACACAAGGGATGTTTGGGTAAACTTTAATTCACCCCTGTTATGGGACGTATTTGCCATAACCACTTACCTTCTTGTTTCACTGCTTTTCTGGTACATGGGTCTATTGCCTGACATAGCAAGCATGCGCGACAAGGTTAAGCACCGTGTTGTAAAGAAGATCTACTCTTTTCTCAGCTTCGGCTGGACAGGTTCGGCCAGACATTGGTCGAGGCATGCTTCAATGTCGCTCATACTGGCAGGAATTGCAGCTCCGCTGGTGCTATCAGTGCACTCTGTTGTAAGTTTCGATTTTGCGACTTCGGTAATTCCCGGCTGGCATACAACAATATTTCCTCCATATTTTGTTTCGGGAGCTATATTTTCAGGCTTTGCCATGGTGCTTACACTGATGCTGGTTGCGAGAAAAACAATGGGACTCACAGACTATATTACTGTCGGGCATATAGAATCGATGAATAAAATCATTATAGCCACAGGATCCATAGTAGGTATTGCCTATATTACAGAACTTTTCATGGCATGGTATTCAGGTGTGGTTTACGAGCGATTTACTTTTTTCAACAGAGCATTCGGCCCCTACGCATGGGCTTACTGGATTATGATGTCATGCAACGTTATTTCTCCGCAACTGCTCTGGATCAGGAAACTTAGAAGAAACCTTGTATTTACCTTTATACTTTCAATATTCATTAATATCGGGATGTGGTTCGAGAGGTTCGTCATCATCATCACTTCTTTGCACCGCGACTACCTTCCTTCGAGCTGGTCGCATTATAAACCAAGTATTTATGAAGTGGCCATTTTCCTGGGAACATTAGGCTTGTTCTTTACCCTTTTCCTGCTGTTCATCAGGATTTTCCCGGTTGTGGCAATTTCTGAGGTAAAACATATTCTGAAATCTTCAGGTGAAAATCATACAGGAAAAATAAAGCACTGAGATGGAAACGCCAAAATATATAAAAGCAAGTTACAGCGATGAAGAAGACCTTCTGAGAGCCATTAAAGTACTGAAGGAGAAAAAGATCGAAATTTATGATGTGCTTTCACCCTTTCCCGTCCATGGATTAGATAAGATCCTCGGTTACAGGCGATCGCGTATTGCCAGGGTTGGATTCATCGGCGGAGCAATAGGTGCGTTTACAGGATTTGTTTTTCAGACATGGGTTTTTACAGAAGGTTATCCCCTGAATATCGGGGGTAAACCATATCTTTCGGCTCCTTCATTTATACCGGTAACCTTTGAACTCGCCATACTCTTTGCAGCTTTTTCTATGGTATTTGCTTTTCTCATCAGATCCAGGTTAGGCCCCGGGGCAAAACCTGTTATTCACGATGAGAGGATTACAGACGACAGGATCGTTCTTCTAACAGGCTTTGCCGGTAATAATTCACAGGAAAATATAAAATCCATTAAGGATACACTCTCTCAAACGGGTGCTGAGGAAATTACCCTGAAAAGCGATAGTAACATAAAACAGAATTACTGATGGAAAAGAATTTTACTTTCAGAGGGAGCTATGCAATTATACCCATAATTCTGATAATTATAGGGGTAGTGTCTGTGGTTGCCCTCATTTTCTTCAGGCACGATCATGATACGGGATTCTGGTCAAATCTCCTGCTTAATAACCTGCTGTTTATCTTTATTGCCCTGGCTGCCATGGTATTCCTGTCGCTCCATGCCCTCGGAACATCAGGCTGGCAGACCAGCATACAGAGAATCCCGGAGGCAATGACCACCTTTCTGCCGGTTGGTTTTGTGCTAATGCTCATTATGCTGGCGGGTATGTGGACAGACCAGGCCCATATTTTTCACTGGGTACATCCTGAACCGGGGGATGAAATCATTGAAATGAAAAAGCCTTATCTGAACCTTCCATTTTTCAGTTTCAGGACTATTATTTATATTTCAGGCTGGATATTGTTTGCATGGCTTTGGCGCAGAAATTCCCTGAAGCAGGATAGCGATAACGATTTGAAATACTTCAAACGCACGAATACCATCGGCGCGGCGTTTATGGTATTCTTTGCCATAACAAGTTCAATGGCTGCCTGGGACTGGCTTATGTCAATTGATCCGCATTGGTTCAGTACCCTGTTTGGGTGGTATGTATTTTCCAGTTTGCTGGTTTGCGGTATTGCTGTAATAATCCTGCTTGTGCTGCTTCTGAAGTGGAAAGGTTTCCTGCCCCACGTTAACAAAGAACACATACACGATTTAGGAATATATCTTTTTGCTTTCAGCGTATTCTGGGCATATCTATGGTTTTCGCAATATATGCTGATATGGTATGGAAACCTGCCTGAAGAAACCGTTTATTACATTGAGCGGCTCAAAAATTTCAGAGTTTTGTTTTTTCTGAACCTGATACTCAACTTCCTGGTTCCTTTCCTGGCTTTAATGGCGAGGAATTCAAAGCGTATGACTGTAATCCTGGCTTTGGTGGCAGTAGTAGTATTTGTCGGGCATTGGGTAGACTTTTACCTGATGATCATGCCCGGTGCAGCAGGAGAACATGCACAGATCGGC
>Ga0123335_1007143_pt1 | contig 12636 bp, 14 predicted proteins | sample BiotimSIPDNA_2_FD_89707 | JGI IMG/M metagenome (GOLD analysis project Ga0123335, IMG submission 89707) | Anaerobic biogas reactor microbial communites from Washington, USA - Biogas_R2 time_0 SIP DNA | ecosystem: Engineered > Bioreactor > Anaerobic > Unclassified | place: Washington, USA... | reverse complement strand
TCAAAACCTCCCTTAATGATACGTGATCGCCGCGAAGAAAGACGTTCCGCTCCGGATACTATTTTTCTCCGCGCGCAGTTTATAAACCAAAGGTATTATTTCCCGGCCTGCGCCCTCAGGGCGCAAAAAAGAACACGACAAAACAAGGCGCCTATGCATTCGCCCTGTCATCGTGTTGTCTTAGTATCGTTTTAAATTTGGCCCGCGTTCGTTCCGGGTCAGGCGAGTCGTCCAAGAAAAATACCATGCCTTTCTTATTTGCTGCTTATTATATCACATTGTTCATATTTGTCAAATAGCGATAAAAAGATATGGTACGGGCGCATGATCAGGGCTGCGCGCAGCCCTCCCGGGCGGGGAGGATAATTTCTCCTTCACCGTCAATAATACTCCGGCGGCGCTTTTAATTACAGAGATTTGCGTTTATAATGACACAGTCGCGTGCACGGCCCGGAAGGGGACCTGTGCGCTTTATCCGGGCGGGGCCGCATGGCCCGGGACCGCACCGAATCCGGGAGGTATTGTTATGCCGTCAGGAAAAAGGGCATTTATACTGCTGTCAACGCTGCTGCTCGCGGCCGCGCTGATGACCTGCGCCGCCTGCGGGCGCGCTCTGCCCGGAGCCGAAGCGGGAGGCCCCCCGGGCGGCGACGGTACGCCGCAGCCTGCAGCCGCGAAAACGGCTGAGGTGCCGATACTCATGTACCACAATATAAGCGACACGGGCGACGAGTCGACGAATATCTCCCGGAGCGCGTTTGAGGAGCATATGCGCGCGCTCGATGAGAACGGCTATACGACCGTGAGCTTTTTTGATCTGCTCGCTTTTGTGGAGAGGGGGGAGCCGCTCCCGGAGAAGCCGGTAGTCATCACGTTCGACGACGGGTATCTTAGCAATTACGAGTCGGCGTTCCCGGTTTTGGAGCGACTCGGCATGAAAGCCACGATATTTGTTATCGGAACGCTGGTGGGGCGCTCGACGTACAAGGACACCGATTATTCGACGATCCCCCGCTTTGATTACGACCAGGCGCGGGAGATGGTCGAAACGGGCCTCATCAGCATTCAGAGCCACACCTACGACATGCACCAGTGGGCGAGTTTCGAGACCCGGCCCGCGCGGGAGAACATACTGAGGCTGCGCGGGGAGAGCAAAAGCAGCTACACGGAGTTTTTAAAAAACGACCACGAGAGGATAGCGCGGGAGATCGAGTCCGCGACCGGGCAGGAAGTGATCGCCGTGGCATACCCTCTCGGAGCAAGAGACCGCCTGGCGCGGTCCGTTCTGACGGGCCTCGGGGTCCGCGTGACGCTGACGACCGACCCGGGGATAAACACGGTGAAGAGAGGCAATCCGCGCAGCCTTATAGATATGCACCGCTTCGGGGTCCGGGCCGGCACGACTGTGCGGGAGCTTCTCGAGATGGTGGGCGGCGCGAAGTGACTGAGAAGGCCGGAGCGATCATCATTTCTTCCACTCTTTGCCCGTGTCAAGCCCCCATTTTTTAAAATAGTCGTTGTAGAATTTCGGCCTGGTGGAGTCGCCGCGCATGTCCATCGAGAGCTCCCTGTACCCGAAACCCGCGCGGCATAGGAACTCAAGCGCGCTCACTATCTCCGGCAGCTTCTCAGAGCGCATCGTGAACATGACCTCATCCTCGCCGGCCAGAGCGCGCTCGTATTCGCCCGGGTCGGGGAACGTTATGTTGTAGTCCTGACCGTTCAGGACGGGGATAGTCGAGTGCACGCAGGAGTCCACGGGGTCGAGCCGCAGCTCGAGCATCTTTCCCGAAAGGAACTTCGCCGCCATCTGGAAGCTCCTTATCTGGGCGGGGCGGCAGTAGGTACAGACGATATCCGGCACGAACGTGCAGCTCGCGAGCGGCGCGACGGAGAATCCGGCGATACCGCTCTCATTGAGGCGCGGGTAGTCGTTCCGGAAATACTCGACGCCTTTTTGGGGGTCGCTGACAAAGAGCTTCGTCCCCAGCTCGCCGTAGTCCTCCTCGCCGACGGTCACGAGCCCGTAGGACACGAGGGGCCATACGCACCAGTGATCCTCCTTGAGCATCGTGAGCGCCGCCCTGTCGCGCCTGACTTTCGCGAACGCCTGGCACATAGCGAGGTGCTCGCCCAGGTCGTAAAGCGGCCGCAGGGTGCCCTCGGGTATCGGGTCGCCCTCGCGCAGCAGCTTCAGGGCTATCGGCGAATATCTCAGGAGCAGCAGCTGCTCAAGTCTGCGCCCGTATTCGTTGTACTCTCTTATTTCCATAGTCCCGCCTCCTGTTAAAATCGATGATCCGGTGATACCATTATATACCGGCCGGACAGATATTCAAGACCGCCCCACGGGTGCGCCGCCGCGCGCAGGGTCCCCGCGGGTTTTTTTCGTCTCAGGACAGATATTCAAAGTCTAAAAATTTTTATAAAACCTCTTGACAAATTGTATTATTGTGTTAATGTACTAGTAGCGTAATACAATAATACAGCGCAGGAGGTGTTTGAATGAAATGGCAGCTGCGAAGCGACGCGCCGATATACTCACAGCTTATCGAGCATATAAAGCTGGGTATAGTCTCGGGCGAATTCCCGCCCGGCGGGAAACTCCCGTCCGTCCGGGATCTGGCCGGGGAGGCCGGCGTAAACCCGAACACGATGCAGAGAGCATTCACGGAGCTCGAGAGGGAGGGACTGGTAAACGCCCAGAGGACTTCAGGAAGATATGTAACGGAGGATCACGAAATGATTGAGGAAACAAAAAAAGACCTCGCCCGGGCAAAAATAAAGGATTTTCTTGAAGCAATGACAAGGCTCGGATACGGGGCGGACGAGATAGCGGCCCTTGTGAGCGAACAGGCGTCGAAGGAGGGATCATAATGCCGATATTTGAGTGCAGAGATCTCGATAAGAGCTTCGGCCAGGTCCGGGCTCTTGACGGAGTGAATATATCGATCGAGCCGGGCCGCATCGTGGGGCTGCTGGGGCCCAACGGCAGCGGCAAGACGACGCTGATGAAGCTGGCGAACGGGCTGCTGACGCCCTCGGGCGGCGAGCTGCTCATAAACGGGTCGGCGCCGGACAGGAACACGCGGGCCATTGTGTCATACCTGCCGGAGCGCACCTGCATCCCCCTGTGGATGTCGGCGGGGCAGCTGCTCGATTTCTACCGCGATTTCTATACGGATTTCAGGCGCGACGCCGCGGAGAAGATGTTCGGGCGGCTCGGGATACCCCTAAAGCAGAAAGTAAAGCAGATGTCAAAAGGCACAAGGGAGAAAGCGCAGCTCATCCTGGTCATGAGCCGCAGGGCAGGCCTCTATCTCCTTGACGAGCCGATAGGGGGCGTGGACCCCGCGGCCAGGGACTTCATACTGGACACGGTCATAAGCAACTACAACCCGGAGGCGGCCGTGGTCATCTCGACCCACATCATTTCGGACGTCGAGAAAGTGCTCGACGAGGTGTACTTCATCAACCGCGGCGAGATAGTGCTGCATGACTCGGTCGACGCCATCAGGGAAGAGAAGGGAATGAGCGTTGACGCTCTGTTCCGGGAGGTGTTCAAATGTTAGGAAAGCTGCTGAAGCACGAGTTCCGCGCCACGGCACGCATCATGGGCCCCCTGTACCTTGTGCTCATTGCGCTCTCGATCTGCGCGAACCTGTCGATACGCATTCTTGATTCGTCGCCTGCCGCAGCACTGACGGTACTCGGCGCCATCCTGCTCGCAGCGTTCGGTCTCGCTGTCACCGGAACGGTGATCGTAGCCGTGGCGCTCATGGTCAACAGGTTCAGAACAAACCTTATGGGGGACGAGGGTTACATAATGTTCACGCTGCCGGTCTCGGTCGACCAGCTCGTCGTCTCCAAGATAATCGTTTCCACCGTCTGGTTCATTGCGACAGCCGCGGCGGTGTTGGTTTCGGCCCTCATCACAGCCTTCAGGATCGAATATGTGGAAAAAGCCGTCGAGATGATCTCGGAACTGATCAGGATCACTCCGGGCCTGCAAGCCCTGAAGGGAGCGGCTGTGATCGTTGAAGTCCTGGTGCTTGCCGTCACCGCCTGCGCGTCGTTCAGTCTGCTGTTTTACGCCGCGATGTCCATAGGCCACAGTTTTTCAAACCACAAAAAACTGTTGTCCGTCGTCTTCTTCTTTGTGATACAGTTCGTGATGCAGACGGCAGGTTCGCTCGTTATCCTCGCGTCGGGCACCCTGTTTAAGCCGTGGTTCAGCGGGGATATCGAGATTATCCCCTCCGTTCACAGAGCGCTCTGGCTTGCGGTCCTGTACGTTCTTATCCGCGGTGCGATCTACTACATTGTAACGAGAATAATGCTCAAAAAGCACCTGAACCTCGAGTAAGGCAGGAAAGAGCATAAGCAGATAATTATAGCTGAGGCGGCGCAGTGTGCGCCGCCTCAGGCTGTCATATAAGAAGAACACTAAGACCACAGTCTTTTCGCAGCCGCAGCGAAATCATATTGACGCCCACCTATACCTTCTCCCCGGGGAGGAGACGCCGAGCGCAGTGAGGCGGATGAGGCGGCGTAATCGGAATGGGCGGAATCCACCTCATCCGGCCGGCTTCGCCGCCCACACGAGCCTTCTCCTGGAGGAGAAGGTGCCGAGCGCAGTGAGGCGGATGAGGTGGCGTAATAGGAATAGACGGAACCCACCTCATCCGGCCGGCTTTGCCGTCCGCCTTCCCCTCGAAGGGGATGGCTCTTTTCCGCAGCGGCGAGGTCATTCCCGGTTCCGTATCAAAGATCATTTGTTCTTTGACACGCTTGTATTTCTCTTCCTGTACATTATCTCGTCCGTCCCGACGTAACCGGCACTCTCGTAGAACCGTTGGGCGGAGACGTTCTCTCTTCCCGTGAAAAGCTGAAATGAGGCGATGTTCAAGCCCGAACAGAAGCGCTCGGCATACGCAATAAGCCGTGCGGCGACGCCTTTTCTGCGGTGCGGCTCGTCGACGAACAGCTCCGTTATCTGCGCGTAGTTTCCCGCGTAGCAAAAAGACTCAAAAATGTGCACGCAGCAAAAACCGATCAGACCGCCGCGGTCTTCGGCGACGAATACGCGTTCCCCGGCGTTCTCGCGGATCGAGCGCGCGACGGAATCCTCCGTAACGCCGTCGCCGCCGTTGAATATGGCGTTCAGGCGGAGGAGCTCTGCAGCGTCGTGCTCACAGACCGACCGGACCGTGATCCCGTCCGAAGACTCCGCGCGGAGCCAGATATCCGGGACCGCTGCATACAGGCCGCAGTCTTCGTACCCCGCGCGGCTTCTGTATTTCTGCAAAGCGAGGCCCTCGTACTTCATTCCGGCATTGAGCATCACTTTGCCGGACGCCGGATTATTGACCGAGTGATAACCTTCGACGCGGTTGACCCCAACGGCCGTGAACGCGTAGCCGAGGACCGCCCTTAGCGCCTCGCTCGCGATCCCCCTGTTCCGGTACGCCCCGCCGAGCACATACGAGACATCGGCGACCGAGTCATATTCGCTCACGACCTGAAGACCGACAGCGCCTATCGCTTTTTTGTCCGATTTCAGCACGACAGCCCACCTGTAAAAGTCAGGCTTTTCATAGTCCGACACGACCCGATTTAAGAACTCCCGGGTCTGCGATACGTCCGTATGGGCCTCCCAGCGCATATATCTGGCCGCGTCCGGGTCTGAAAACCAGTTCAGATACGCGTCGTCCGAGTCCGAAAGAGTGAACCTGCGCAGAATTAACCGCTCCGTCTCTATCCGCTCAGTCCCGGTATGTACCATCTTTGAACCTCCCGCCGCGTATTGCCGCCAGGCTTATCTAAAATATGTAATATATCATTTAATAAATGAGAAAAAGCGCGGCCGGGGCTTCCGCAGGCCGCGCAAAACTATCGGTGAATAAAGCCGCGCCGCCGCCCGGCCGGAACCGCCCGATATATTCAGTCCCTGAAGCCCGCGAGGGCTGCCCCTATCGCCGTGGCGTAGATCGCGTTTTCGGGGATTATGAATCTGAGGCCGTAAAGCTCCTCGAGCACGTTGAATATCCCCCTCGTCTGCGGCATCGTGGCGAGAGTGCCCGTCAGGACGACGTCCTTGATGGTGTCGTTCCGCGTCGCGAAAACGGCCATCATGCCTATAGTCTGGAAAGTCATATTCAGTACACCCAGCGTGAGATCGGCGCTTGTCGCGTTGTCCTTGAGCTTGCCGAAGTTTGACGCCGTGGCGTGGGAGGGGAGAGAACCGACGCTCACCGCGCTTATGTCGCTTATCCTCAGGTCCACCTTTGAAAGATCGCCCACCGAAGCGAGTTCCGTGATCGTCTCAAAGGAGCTCACGTTGGCAAGCCTGCTGCACAGGCCGACAACGGTGCCGCCTCCGACCCCGCTGCCTCCAAGGTGTATGTTGCTGTGCTTTGAGGCCCTGATAAACGCTGTGCCCGTGCCCATGCTTATGACGATGGCCTCTTCCTTTTCGCTCAGAGCAAGGCCGCCGACGCCGATGGCCTTGAACTCGTTGATCCTGCAGGTCTTAATGTGGAATATGTCGTCCTCTATGTGAGAAGAACCGACACCGGTCAGGCAGATCTTTTCGATGTCCTTGATGTTGAGCTGGTTTACCTTGAGGAATTTGCCGAACGCGCCGTAGGCAGAGGTGACGGGGTCCTCGGCCCTAACCTGCACGGCGGAGATAAACTTTTTGTTCCCTTGGAACCCCACGATCTTCGTTATTGACCCGCCGATATCGATGCCCAGAACGATGCCCATATCTTCTCACCAATTCCTGCCGAATTCGTTTTTTAAGATTCTAGCATAAATTCGGCCCGGTGTGAAGTCCTGCGCGGATTTTTGCCGATCAACGTCGTCAGGAGGCGTATATTCAGCGCAGCAGTTCTTCAAGCGAGACCGATACGCGGTGCTCTATCGGCTTCCACTCGACTTTTCCGAAGAGGGCGGAGAGGGCAATAGGTATATAAGTGAACATGAAAACGGGGAACGTGAGGGTGTAGAACAGTTTTTTCGGCGTCGTCGTGTGTATCTGTTTCCACTCCGTGACGGTGGTCAGGATGCCGATGCCGAACATGAGCAGATAGCTGCTTCCGAAAGACTTCAGCGAGGATATTACAGCGGGCATGACGTCCTGGTTCGTGATCAGCCCCAGGACGCCCATCGCCAGATTGAACGACAGCCCGAAAACGCTCAGCAGCAGCGCCGGCATGATCGACATGAGCGCGTCGAAGCAGGAGTAGCTGCCGCGAAAAATACCGCACAGCAGCTTGCGCGAGTATTTTCCGTAGACCTGCAGATAGCCCCTGGCCCAGCGCTTCCTCTGCCGCCACGACTGCGCAAAGCGCGTCGGCTGCTCGTCATACAGCACGGCGTCCGGGCAGTAGCCTATGACCTCGCCGCACACGATGCTGTGGACGGTGAACTCTATGTCCTCAGTGAGCAGAAAAAAGTTCCAGCCGCCGCACTTTTTAAGTATATCCGCGCTGAATACGAATCCAGTGCCGGACACGGCGCAGCTCGTGCCGAGCGCCATCCTCGGATGGTTAAGGTACTTCGCCTCTCTTAAAAACCAGTGGGCGTACCCCGCGGAGATCCAGTTTGCGCCGTAGTTTTTTGAATTGCGGTAGCTCGTTATGATCTTGTAGCCGTCCGAGAACGTCCTGTTCATCTGCGAAATGAAGTCAGTGCTGAGCAGATTGTCGGCGTCGAAGACGAAGAAACCGTCAAAACGGTCCTCGCCGTACCTTGCGCGTATACAGCCGAGGAGATAGTTCAGGGCGTACCCCTTACCCGTGCGGCCGCAGTCCCGGCGCTCGTACACAACAGCGCCGTGCTCCCGGGCGACGGCCGCCGTATCGTCGGTGCAGTTGTCGGCGACGACGAACGTCGTGACGAGGTGAGCCGGGTAATCCTGTGCCCGTATGCTCTCGAGCAGATGGGCGATCACGCGCTCTTCGTTTCTCGCCGAGATCAAGACCGCGTAATTGTGCAAAACGGCCTCGCCGTGCGGGCGGATCTTCTTAAAAAAAGGCACGGCGAGGTATATGAGCTGATAGGAGTAGCACATACAGAAAACCGCGAGGAGAAGAAAGTTTGCAAAGCACACTATATCGACCGGAATCATCGAAACGACCTCTGTTCGCGGCCGCGCTGCGCCCGGCGGCTGCGGTATTCTTCCCGGCGGCGAGGCTGCGCAACTGGCGGAATGCTCCGCGCCCCGGGCCGGGATATCTGTACTCGCAGCCACCGGACGCGCTCTGTGATCGCGGAACACTGCCGGGCGGTGCGGGCGCGGTTTATCGGGTCACATTTTGGTAAACCTAAGTGCGAAAGCTTTGAAGAAAGACTTCCCAATTTGGCCCTTGATGTGGTATTATATAGGACAAGCGGTAAAGAGCGGCATCGATAGAAACAATTACCAATATGATAGCCGCTAAACGCTCCGCCTATACCTCGGTTGAGGCCACAGCGCGATCGCGCTTTGATCCCGGACGCTCATTATCTGCTCCGCAGGGCGGAAGATTACCACTCACATATAGAGAGGAGAACACAAATGGACGCAAAAGCTCTGTACAAGATCTCATACGGGCTGTACGTTTTGGGGTGCAAGATCGACGGTAAGGACGCGGGCTGCGTCGTCGACGCATTCATTCAGTCGACAAGTTCACCCGTGCCCACAGTGATACTCTGCAGCATCCAGGCAAACCAGACAAACGAGGCTATCAAGCAGACCGGCGAATTCACTGTGTCCGTTCTCGGGACCAACGTCGATCCTTTCGTGATCGCCAATTTCGGTTTCCAGTCCGGCAGGACCGCCGACAAGTGGGCGAACGTCCCCCACAGCCGCTCGGGAGATCTCCCCGTTCTCGACAACGCGGTGTCATATATGCGCTGCAAGGTTACGGAGTCGAAGGAGCTGTCGACGCACACGGTATTTTTCTGCGACGTAGTCGACGCGTGGCTGGGCGAGGGCGAGCCGCTGATCTACGGCGACTACCAGAACAGCGGCATGAAGGGGAAAGCCCAGGCGGCCTTCCAGGAGTTCAAGGAGAAAGGAAAACCGCCCGAGAAGAAAGCGAAGTGGGTCTGCTCCGTTTGCGGTTACGTATACGACGGCGACGTGCCCTTTGAAGACCTGCCCGATGACTGGACGTGCCCCCTGTGCGGAGCGCCCAAGAGCGAATTCGAAAAACAATGATCGACCGCCAGGTCCGCGGCTGAAAATTCGCCGGGGGGCCGTCCCGCGAAGGATGCGGCGCGCCCCTGAAGGACCCGCGATATAAAGACAGATATACTGAAGGAGGAAACAATAAATGGACAACAAGACAGCTCAGAACCTTATGGAGGCATTCGCCGGAGAATCACAGGCCAACAGGAAATACACGGCATACGCGAAAAAAGCGGAGGCCGACGGCAAGAAAAACGCGGCCAAGCTCTTCAGGGCCGCTGCCGACGCCGAGACACTGCACGCGCTCAAGCACTTTGAGGTGGCGGGAAAGGTGTCCTCGACCTTGGAGAACCTCAAGGACGCCGTGAGCGGCGAGACCCACGAGTTCAAGGATATGTACCCCGATTTCGTGAAGACAGCCGAGGAAGAGGGCAACAACGCGGCCGTGATGTCGTTCAAGTTTGCCATGGCTGCCGAGGAGGTCCATGCCAGGCTGTACAAGGAGGCCATCGAGGAGCTCGACAACGAAGAGGAGATCTTCTATTATCTGTGCCCGATATGCGGCAACATTGAAAAAGCCGTGCCGGAGCGCTGCCCCATCTGCGGATATCCCGGCGCGCAGTTCATCAAGTATTGATCTCACCCCACAGAGCGCGCCGCGGCGTCAGTGAATAACGGCGGCGAGGCAGCAGAAAATAATTCGCACGCGCAGTACCGCCGGCCCGCACGGCCCCCGCGGCCGGAAAAACGGCAGATATTGCGCCTGCGGCAATGCGCGGGAGGATTTATGAAAAAATACGAGTGCACCGTATGCGGATACGTATATGACGAGGAGCTGGGCGACCCGGACAACGGAGTTGCGCCCGGAACGAAATGGGAAGATGTCCCCGATAGCTGGGTGTGTCCGCTGTGCGGAGTCGGCAAGGACATGTTTGAAGAGGCGTAAGCGCAACCTGATCCAAATACCGGCGCGCGCCCCCGCGGGGGCGGACGCGCGGAAAATCAGCAGCTGGAGGTGTTTATATGCCGGATTTCGGAAATCCTTTTTCAGGGCTCGCGAAGGACAGAATGCTGACGCAATCCGAGCTGGTCAGGGCAATACGATTCATGGTCGCCGCCGAGTACGAGGCAGTGCAGCTCTATATGCAGCTCGCGGAGTCGACCGACAATAAACTCGCCGTCGAGGTACTCAAGGACATCGCGGACGAGGAGCTTGTCCACGCCGGGGAGTTTCTCCGCCTTCTGAAGGAGCTCGCGCCCGAAGAGGAGAAATTCTACGCAGAGGGAGCAAAAGAGGTCGAAGAGGAGATCGAGAAGCTGAAGAACGGCTGACGGTTAAAAAGCGAGGGGCTGCAGCATTTTTGTTTTGCTGCAGCCCCTGATTTTTGGCTTGGTGCATTATATTTTATCGATATTTGTATTGCTGACCCCCGGGGGGGCGTTCATTCGTCTTTGAGCATGTAGCCGCTGCCGCGCACTGTCGTGATGAGCTTCTTGTCGTACCCCGTGTCGAGCTTTTTCCTCAGGTACCGGATGTAGACGTCGACTATATTCGAATAAGAGTCAAAATCGTAATTCCACACGTGGTCTATTATCTGTTCCCTCGTCAGCAGGCGGTTCTTGTTGCGCAGCATATATTCGAGTATTGAAAACTCTTTCGCGGTGAGTTTTATCTTTTTGCCGGCGCGCTCCACCTCCCTGGTCTGCAGGTCCATCTCAAGATCCGCCGCCGTCAGCACGTCCCTGCGCACGGGGCCGCCGCGGCGCATCAGGGCGCGGATGCGGGCAAGAAGCTCGTCAAAAATGAATGGGTTTGTCAGGCAGTCGTCCGCGCCGGAGTTGAGGCCTTTAATGCGGTCCTCCACGGAGTTTTTCGGCGTTATAAGCAGTATCGGAGCTCTGATGCCGAGGCTGCGCGCAGTATTGATAGCCGAAAAACCCTCGCCGCCTGGATGGTCGATATGCATGATCACGCAATCGTAACTGACCGAGGACATCATCGACAGCAGCTCGCTTAAATTGGTACAGTAGTCCACGCCGAAACCGTACCTGCCGAGTGATTTTGAAGCGGACGCAAGCACGGTACGGTTGCTTTCCGCCAGCAGCACTCTCATTAAGCATTCCACCTTTCAGTAATCTCTTTATATTCCGCCCCGGCAAACTACCGGCGGATAATCAAAAACCTGTCCGCTCAGCCCGGGAGGCTGCGCGAACAGATTTCAAGCATAGATCCGGCGTTGAAACAATTCGGCAGCCGGGCTGTCATAGTCTGGCGACCTTAGACCCCATGGCTTTGCGTCTCTGCCTTTCGGCAGATTTGCCATTATCGATATTTCGCATTGCGCATTGTTCGGTATAGTGGAATCAAAAGCGCCGGACGCCGGTTTTCCGCGCACGGCGCTGCAAATTTCAGGTAATTTAATGTAAGCGCTCAGTCCTATTACAGAATATATATTATTTTTCCGTTCATTTCAATATGAATTTTGAAAAAAAACTCAATAAAATTGAAAAACAGTGAGAATTATTCAAAATATTGAAAATATCAGGTGGAATTTAATCTAGTTTTAATTTGTCCATATTAGTCTTATCCTGTCGCGCACCCTCTTAATCTGACTTTAATTAAAATAAATGATTAAAACAACGATACCGCAAATTTACCGAAAGGTAGAGACGCAAAGCCACGGGGTCTAAGGTCGCGAGACTATGACAGCCCGGCCGCCGAATTGTTTTAGCGCAATAAATTTGCGTTAGGCTCTGTACGCGGCAAACGGCTAAGTAACAGGGCTTTATCTATACTTATTTTTGCATAAGGTAAAAAAACCCACGGAAAAAGCCGGACGACCACATAAGGGTCCGAAGCGCGTATTTCGGGACCGGATCGAGGCTGCGGGCGGCCTCCCGGCAGGCTGTGCGCCGCGGAACGGGGCGGGCAAAAAAGAGTAGAATTTCCGCAGAACAGGTGTTATAGTGGACATATTGATGACTGCGCTGTTTACCGCCGCGGGCGCGGCCGCGGGACTGGCGGCCCCCGGCGCTGCGGAGGCTATCTCAAAATATAAGCGAAAAAAAAGGGGCGAGGTCCTCGAGCGGGACGCAAAATACACGGCACTGTGGATAAAAATAGCGCTTGGTGTACTGAGCGCCGCCGTATGGGGCTCTGCCGCTTTCTACATAGAGAACCCTGTGACGTGCGTTTCCCTTGTCCTCATTTTCACCGCCGCGATACTGTTCACTCTTATAGATCTGCGCATACGCATCGTGCCGAACGAGCTTATCCTTGTAATGCTGCCGCTCGGCGCCGCGTTTCAGATCTCCCATCTCGGCATCAAGGCTATCGTACCCGCCGTGATATGCATGGTCGTGATGATGGGCGTGTTTTCGATCCTTGCCGGCGCCATGGGTTTCAACAAAGTCGGCGCGGGCGACGTAAAGCTCGCGGGAGTAATGGGACTTGCCCT
>Ga0123335_1007142_pt1 | contig 12636 bp, 7 predicted proteins | sample BiotimSIPDNA_2_FD_89707 | JGI IMG/M metagenome (GOLD analysis project Ga0123335, IMG submission 89707) | Anaerobic biogas reactor microbial communites from Washington, USA - Biogas_R2 time_0 SIP DNA | ecosystem: Engineered > Bioreactor > Anaerobic > Unclassified | place: Washington, USA... | reverse complement strand
TTCTCCGACGGCAAGTTGACTACCGGAATAAAAGACGGTCGCGTCGGCGTTGTTTTGCAGACCTTCAAAGATTACGGTGCTCCCCACGAAATAACTTTTTCCGCAAAACCGCATATCGGCACGGACAAATTAGGTGATGTTATAAAAAATATCCGAAACGAAATTATCCGTCTCGGCGGTACGGTCAAATTCGGCTGTAAACTCGTGGATATTATCACCGCAAACGGTTTTATTCAAGCCATTACTTATACCGATGAAAAAGGCTCTATACACGACTTGGAAACGGATACTTTAATTCTTTGTATCGGACATTCGCCTCGTGATACCATCGAAATGCTCTACCACAAGGGTATAAATATGGAGAAAAAAGCATTCTCCGTCGGCACAAGAATTGAACATCCGCAAGAGATGATTAACGAAATGCAATACGGCAAAAATTACAACAAAGCATTGTTGCCTCCCGCCGACTATAAATTATCAAATCACCCCTTGCACGGCAGGGGAGGCTATACTTTCTGCATGTGTCCCGGCGGTACGGTCGTTCTTGCATCAAGCGAAGAAAATATGGTCGTCGTCAACGGGATGAGCGAATATGCTCGCGACGGCGAAAATGCAAACTCAGCGATTTTAGTCGGTATTGAACCAGATATGATTGACGAAAATTCTGCATTGGCGGGAATAAAACTTCAACGTGAGATTGAACAAAAAGCGTTTGAACACGGCGGAAGTGATTATACCGCCCCCTGCCAGTTGGTTGGCGATATGCTTAAAAATCAGCCGTCAAAAAAATTAGGCTCGGTAAATCCATCCTGTCCTACGGGAACAAGCCCCGGAGATATAAGAAATGTCCTGCCTTCGTTTGTTGTGGACGGAATAAGCGATGCAATTATCGCGTGGGACAAGAAATTACGCGGTTTTGCTCTTAATGATGCCGTTCTCACCTTCCCCGAAAGCCGCAGCAGTTCACCCGTCAGAATTATCCGAGATGAGTTTTTTCAGACAAATATACGCGGAATATTCCCCTGTGGCGAGGGTGCGGGTTATGCCGGAGGAATTGTCTCGGCAGGCGTTGACGGTATCCGTGCAGCGGAAGCAGTACTCCGAGATGAAACCTAAATAACATAAAAACCAACATCACATAGCAAAACAGCTCCCGAAGGAGCTGTTTTTTGTTTACAAAGAGAGCAGGATTTCGAGGCTAAACAAATTCAGATTTAACCAAGCCAGTTGTCCGTTTCATCAAGCCCCATTGCACCTCTTAAAATAGATCTTGCATCGGTTGCTTTGAGGTTACCGTCATTATTTACATCTGCGGCGAGAGATTGAACATCTTTAAGTGTATCAAGACCTAATGCGGCACGCAGTGCATTTCGAGCATCAGTAGTCTTAACTTGCCCGTCGCCGTTTATATCACCCTTAAATACAACAACTTTTTTCTCAACAAGTTTTTCACCGTCATAAATTTCAATTACTGCACCCGTACCGATTGCACCGTCATCCTCAAGTTTATTTCCGTTTATATCGAGGATATTAACTGTAAAATCCTTGAAAGTTTCTTTAATCTGCTTAACAGTTAAATCCTTTGCGATACCTAGATACTTATCGTTTTCTTCTGTCTGAACGGGAAGCTTATTATAATCAGGTTTCTTAACCTCAGTAGGAAAGTCAATCGGTTTATTAGTTGGTACTTCAGTCGGCTTTTCAAGTTTAGGAATTACTTTACCCTTTTCAAGAACTACGCCACAAGACTTACATACCTTATCTCCTGTATATCCGGCAGCTTCATAAGTAGCTTCTTTTATATTCTTGATTTCCGTACCTCCAACATGATTTGTTGGATTAAGATCGCCGTATTCCTTGCCACAAATTGAACAAACTGCCTTCTTTGAACAAGTTGCAGTACCACCTTTATGTCCGGTTGCAGGAATTGCAGTTACATTAGTAATGGCATCGCAACGAGAACAATATCTGGACTTCGAGCCTGCTTCTGTACATTTCGGCTCTACATCTATTGTGAATTTAGTTGCAAAATCATGTCCGAGTGCTGCGATTTTTTGACCGTCTGCTAATTTCTCTCCACAGCCTATACAGTATGTATCACCTGTATAACCGGCATCAGTACATGTTGCAACTTTTTCATTCTTTATCTCCGTACCTCCAACATGATTTGTTGGATTAAGATCGCCGTATTCCTTGCCACAAGTTGAACAAACTGCTTTCTTTGAACAAGTTGCAGTACCGCCTTTGTGTCCGAGTGCGGCGATTATTTGACTGTCTGCTATTTTCTCTCCACAGTCTATACAGTATGTATCACCTGTATAACCGGCATCAGTACATGTTGAATTTATTGCATTTCTAATTTCGGTGTTTTTATGTGTACACTTAAAGTGCATAGTTACGTTCGGACCAAAATCATATAGCTTCTTGCTATTCCACTCTTCTTCTGTTCCAGTGTAATATACATCGATTAGACCTGTACAACCTTCAAAAGCAGACTTGCCAATTTTCATCACAGAATCCGGGATGGTGATTTCGGTTAGTCCCTTACAATAAGTAAATGCATCCCCACCAATTTCCGTTACAGAGTTTGGTATAACACTATTTTTGCAGCCAAGTATCAGTGTATTTGAATACTTTTTAATTAAACAATTGCCGGAAGAATAATATTTTTCATTTTTTTCATTAACCACAATAGATTCAAGTCCGTAACAACCTTTGAAAGCTGAAAGCTCAATTTCCCTTACAGAATCAGGGATTATAATTTCGGTTAGACCAGAACAACCAGCAAAAGCAAACTGTCCGATTCTCTTGACAGAAGCCGAAATTGTGAGTTTAGTTAATCCACTACAGTCAGAAAACGCGTAATGCCCAATTTCCTTTATAAAATCAGGGATTGTGATTTCGGTTAGACCGGAACAACCAGCAAAAGAATAACAGTCAATTATTTTTACAGAATTAGGAATTTCAATTTTTGTCAGTCCCGTACAACCTTCAAAAGCAGACCAACCAATTTCTGTTACGGAAGCAGGAATATTGATTTCGGTTAAATCAGCACAAGTGTAAAATGCATAATTCCCTATTACTGGTATATCAGCCGGAATAACACTATTTTTACATCCGCAAATAAGCGTTTTTGTTTCTCTTCCAATTTCAATCAAACAATTTTCGGAAGAATAATAATTTGCATTGTTCTCATCAACCACGATAGATTCAAGCCCCGTACAACCCTTAAACGGATTTAAGCCAAGATGTTTAACAGAAGCCGGAATTTTAATTTCAGTTAGCCCGGTACAATTCTCAAATGCCCACTCCCCAATATTCTCTACGGAATTCGGAATTGTGATTTCTTTAAGCACGGTACAACCTCTGAAAGCATTCTCGCCAATTGTATTTAAAGAATTCGAGAGCGTGGTTTTGAGCAACCCAGTGCACTCTGCGAAAGCATAGTTGTTAATAGATGTTACAGAATTCGGAATTGTGATTTCTTTAAGCCTAGTACAACCTCTGAAAGCATTCTCGCCAATTGTATTTAAAGAATTCGAGAGCGTGGTTTTGAGCAATCCAGTGCACTCTGCGAAAGCATAATTTTTAATAGATATTACAGAATCCGGTATTGTTATCTCGGTCAGTCCTGTGCAACCTCTGAAAGCATTCTCGCCAATTGTCTTTACAGAATTCGGAATAATGCTTTTTTTACATCCAAGTATCAGCGTATTTGTATCCTTTTTAATTAAACAATTTCCGGAAGAATAATATTTTGTATTATTTTCGTCAACCACAATAGATTCAAGCCCCACACAACCCTTAAATGTAGCCCATTCAATGGTTGCAACCGAAGCTGATAGCATAATTTTCTTTAAGCTTGTACAATCAGAAAATGCAGAAACACCAATTTCTTCTACGGACTTTGGAATTATAATTTCGGTCAGATCTGTACAACCGGAAAAAGCATAATCACCGATTTTGTTCACAGAATTCGGGATTTCAATTTTGGTCAGATCTGTACAACCGAAAAAAGCATAATTACCGATTTTCTTCACAGAATTCGGAATTTTAATTTTGGTCAGATCTGTACAACCAGAAAAAGCATAATCACCAATTTCTCTTACGGAATTCGGAATAATACTTTTTTGGCATCCAAGTATCAATCTGTTTGTTAGTCTTTCGATGACACAATTATTCGATGAAAAATACTTGATATTATATTCCTTCACCTTAATAGATTCAAGTCCAACACATCCATCAAATGCTCCTGAACTAATAGATATAACAGAATTGGGAATTATGACTTCAGTCAACCCTGTACAACCGGCAAACGCCGCTTCCCCAATTTTAGTTACCCGATAAATTCCAAAATTTGAGGGAATTTCAAACTTACCACCGATAGCTTTATTGCAACGGGTTATTGTAGCTCCACTAAATGACACTTCATAGGTTAAATAACCCTCAGTTTCAGCAGTAGCGGTAAGAGCAAATGGTGTTGCAGTGATTAACATTGCAAGCACCAACAAAACTGTTAATGTCTTTTTCATAATGACATCTCCTCTTATAATTATTTTTTCTAATACATAAATTAAATTTTTAGATATCATATTTTTCTTAACAATATCCTCTTAATGTCCTCCTAACCTAAATAAACAGCATAATTTCCTAATAATCCCAACCTAAAAAGAAAAAACCGCAGACTGCTCCTGCGGTTAAATTAAATCAAAACAAAACTAAAAGGCAGAATTATCTGTCTGTCTGTCTGTCTGTCTGTCTGTCTGTCTGTCTGTCAAAGAATTGTATTTCATTGTTTTTTCCTTGTCAAGCCTTTTTCTTATTTTAACAAATAATTCATATTTTGTCAATAGTTATTTTCATTATTTTCAACTTGCTTGATTTTCGTGCAACATGAAAAACTATTCTTAATTATCCCTCGAAATAATATCCTCAATCGTTTCTTGTCTGACGGAAATTCTGTCGGTATCGCCGTCAATCATTATTACTGCGGGGCGAGGGTAACGATTATAGTTTGACGACATGGAGAAATTGTATGCACCGGTGGTTAAAACAGCGACTTTATCACCGCGTTTTACGTCTTCGGGCAAGGAAATATTCGGAGTTACTACATCCCCGCTTTCGCAGAAACGACCTACCAAATCACATAAAAAAGTGGCGGGTTTATTGAGATTTTCAACGGACAAAACGGAATAGGTTGAGCCGTAGAAAAGATTTCTCGGATTATCTCCCATACCACCGTCAACAGCGACATAATTTTTATATCCTTCAATACGCTTTACATTTCCGACGGTATAGAGTGTTATACCCGCATCGGCAACAATCGAGCGACCGGGCTCTAAAATCACTGCGGGAGGTGTTATATTCATCGTCCTGCATTTCTTATGAAAACGATCGGCAACTAAACGGATATTGTTTTCAATATCAATAATCGGATCGCTCTCGTGGTAGCGAACACCGTAACCGCCGCCCAAGTCGATTTCCTCAGCGATATAATTGAATTTATCACGCATTTTGCAGGTAAATTCAATCATAATATCCGCAGCACGGATGAACACATCGGAATCAAAAAGTTGACTGCCGATATGACAATGATAGCCTTTTAGTTCGATATTTTCGCAAGCCAAAGCCTTTTTGACCGCTTTTTGAGCAGCACCGGTTTCTATCGGAAAACCGAATTTTGAATCGACATTGCCTGTCCTGACCGCTTCGTAAGTGTGGGTGTCAATTCCGGGAGTAAGTCGGAGCAATATTTTTTGTCTGATATTTCTCTTGCCGGCAATATCATTAAGAGCGAAAAGTTCTTCGAGATTATCAACCACGAAATAGCCGACACCGGCATCAATGGCGTAGTTAATATCATAATCATTCTTGCTGTTTGAATGAAAATGAATTTTTGACATATCAAAGCCGGCGGATTTTGCGGTATAAATTTCACCGCAAGAAACACAATCGGCACTCATTCCTTCGCTGCCGATTATGCGATAAATATCCTTAAAACAACAAGCCTTGCTTGCATAACAGGGATATGACGACTCGCCGAAATATTTTTTCATTGCACGAACATAAGTCCTGCAATTTGCTCTGATGGTCTGTTCGTCCATTACATAAAGTGGAGTGCCGTATTTCTCGGCGATTTCCGACATATTGCGTCCGCCGAAATGAAGCACTCCGTCAATATTGCGAAGATTTGAATGCAGGTTAATCATTAAACATCAAGTCCCTGTTCACGCATAAGTGCGAACATTTTTTCTTCATTTCCCTTTTCCATCTGAGTAAGAGGAAGACGAAGATAATTTTCACCAAAGCCCATTGCGGCAACCGCAGAGCGAACGGGAATCGGGTTGACTTCACAGAAAAGAGAGTTGATAAGCGGAAGCATGTCAAGTTGTATATCTCTTGCACCTTCCAAATCACCGGCAAAGAACTTGTCGCACATTTCGACCGTCTTTTTCGGTAAAATATTCGATACTACGGAAATAACGCCCTTGCCACCCAAAGACATAAGAGGAACAATTTGATCGTCGTTGCCGGAATAAATATCAAGTTTTCCCTTGGTAAGTGCTGCAATTTCCGCAATCTGAGAAATATTGCTGCTTGCTTCTTTAATTGCAACAATGTTCGGATGTTCGGCAAGAACTGCACAAGAAGCGGGACTTAAATTACAACCCGTGCGGGAAGGAACATTATATAGAATGCAAGGAATATTCACGACATCCGCAACCGCCTTAAATGACTCGATAAGACCCTTTTGAGTTGCTTTATTGTAATAGGGAGTAACAAGCAAAAGTGCATCAGAGCCGACTTCTTCGGCATACTTTGACAAAGAAATGGCATAGGCAGTATCGTTTGATCCCGTGCCTGCAATAATCGGCACACGCTTGTTTGCGACCTCAACGGAAAAACGCATAACTTCACGGTGTTCTTCGTCGGTAAGAGTAGAGCCTTCACCGGTTGTTCCCGCAATAACAAGGGCATTGATACCCTGCTCAATCTGCCATTCAATCAATTTCCTGAAATTCTCGTAGTCAACGCCGTTTTCATTCATCGGGGTTACAAGAGCCGTTGCGACTCCTCTAAAAATTTCGCTCATAAAAAAATCACCTCATATTTCACTATTATGTATTATACTATTTTTCTCCTCTTTTGTCAACATATTTCTTAAAATACTTGAATTTTCTGATATTATGTAGTATAATAACTAAGAATGTATTGTTTGGGAATTTGGTAAAAGAATGAACGAGTCAAAACGCAATGCGAATAAAATCATCGCACTTTGCTGGATAAGTTACGCTATAAGTTATGTCGGTCGGCTTAACTACTCCGCCTGCATGTCGGAAATTATGTCCGATATGGCGATTGAAAGCAGTTTTGCGGGAACAATATCCACCGTCTTTTTGGGTGCCTACGGATTGGGACAGTTAATTAACGGACTTTTGGGCGACAGAATATCACCGAAATTTATGATATTCACGGGGCTTTTCGGTGCGGGAATTGCAAATATTCTTATGGGACTTGCAGGTAAACCCGCTTTGTTGCTGATATTTTGGTGTGCAAACGGAATATTTAATTCCATGCTCTGGTCTCCCGTCATTCGTGCTTTTGCAATCTGGCTGTCAAAAGATTATCAAAAAATTGCGGGACTACGCATTCCATCAACCATACCGGCGGGGAAAATCGCATCTTATTTAATTTCATCAATCGGGCTTCATTTTCTCTCCTGGCGTCTGACTTTCGTGCTTATCGGCGGAATTTTGATTTTGTTTGCATTTATATGGTTTGTCGGAATCGGCACGTTAAGAGATTATATCAATAGTTTTACTCAATCGGGTAAAAACGCAACCGTTGCAAATGCTACAACTACTCCACAAAAACCAAAAACCATGTCGCTTGCAAAATGCATATTAACCACCGGTCTTGTTTTTGCGGTATTTAATATTTTTGCAAACGGAATGATAAAAGACGGGGTTACGCAATGGGTACCGACATACTTAAAAACCATGTTTTCGGTTGGCTCATCCACCGCAGCGGCACTTACAATGGTGCTTCCCCTTGTCGAGCTTTTAGGTGCGGTTGTCGCATATAAAATTCTTGATAAAGTCGAAAATGAATTTACAACCTGTGCGATAATGTGGACAATTTGCCTTGCTGCGATAAGCATTCTCGCCCTTATCGGCAAAAATAATATTTTCAGTGCCGTCGGGCTGGTTGCCGTTTCAACCTCAACCATGCTCGGAGTGAATAATATGATACTGACCGTTATTCCACTTAAATTTGCAAAAGTAGGAAGAAGTGCATCGGTTACGGGTTTCTTAAACGCCTGTTCCTATCTTGCATCCGCCGTTTCAAGTCTGATATTCGGTCTTATCGCCGAAAATTACGGCTGGAATAATACTGTGTACTCTTGGTGTATAATCGCAGTTTTCGGCACCCTTACCGCATTTATGGGTATAAACTTCTGGCAGAAAGGCAAAAAACGAATCGAGGAAAATTTATGATTAAGAATTTTGTTGATATTCATACACATACAGATAATTCACCCGATGGGAAGCATAATGCAATGTATCTTTGCGAGTGTGCCATGACCGCCGGTCTTCGTGCCATTGCGTTTACCGATCATTGTGAGGTTGATGTATATAAACGCGACCACTATGACCGGATTGTGCGTCAGTCTTATTTTGCAATTCTTAAAGCGATTAACGCATTTGAAGGCGAAATTTTAGTGCTTAAAGGTATAGAGTTGGGAGAAGCTCATTACGACATAAAAACTTCCGAAGAAATACTTGCGGCTCAACAATATGACTTTGTTCTCGGTGCCGTTCATAATCTTAGAGGTCAGGATGATTTTTATTTTATTCCGACATTTGAAGGTTACGACTTAAAAGCTCTGATGAGTGAATATTTCGATGAAATTCTCGGTCTGATTGAATGGGGTAATTTCGATTCGCTTGCTCATCTTACCTACCCACTTCGTTACTTTTTCGAAAGAAGCCAGAAAAGATTTGATTTAAGCGTATTAAGCCATAAAATCGATGATATCCTCTCTCTTCTTGCGGAAAAAGATAAGGCTCTTGAAATAAACACAAAAGGGCTTCGTTCGCCGATAAATGAAATGTGTCCATCTTTCGAAATAGTCAAGAGATTTAAGGAACTGGGCGGAGAAAAAATTACCGTCGGTTCAGATGCTCACTACGGTCACGAACTTGGTGCAGGAATAAAAGAGGCAGAAGAAGTTGCTCTTGCTGCCGGTTTTAAGACAAAATTCATTTACCAAGACAGAGAGCCGTTTGAGCTTATCATCGACCATTCAAATTAAGTCTTGCAAAGTCTTACTCATTATGTTATAATAATAAAAAATATATTTTGGGGGGGTCTGTCCCGAAATGTTTTCAAAAAACACAAAAAACTTAAATGCGAAATCTTCATCCCCGCTGTTGAAAAATCAAATGGCAATACGTGATAAAATGCTTTTCGCATTTGTTTTGTTTTATTCACTTGCAATTATAGTAGACATAATTCTCGCACAAATTTCAGACGGGAATACCACAATCATTTCTTTCTTCGGCACGGAATTTGACGACTTCAGATTCTATTTGCATTTAGACCGATTGGATAATGCTGCTAATAAAACTTTCTTTCTTCCGACAAAATATGCACAAGCACCGCTTTTCAGTTTATTTTATTTATTCCTCAACTCCCTCTTAAATTCGTCTCCATCTTATGGTTCTTACGATTATCACACCCTGATTCTTAATCAGAATATCAATATGTACTATTTATTGATATTTGCTGCATTCTTCGTTATCCTCGGCATAATTATAAGCAAACATACTGCAAAAATGAAATCACAATTGGTCGGAAAAGTATTTGGATACACTTTAATATTAAGTTACCCGCTAATCTGTGCCGTTGCAATAGGCGATTTATCAGTTATTGGTCTGATATTTGTCTTCTTGTTCTTCTCAGGATACGAGTCAAAAAATGCAATTATCCGAGAACTGTCCCTTATTTCCCTTGCTGTTTCAATAGGTTTTTTATTGTTCCCGATTTTATTCCTTCCGTTTACAATGAAAAAACGTTCAAAATCGATTACTATAAAAACACTTGTTTACTGTATGGTTTTCACCCTTATCCCCTTCCTCATTGTTTTGGTCTTCGACAAAAAAGAATCCGCAGAACTCCTGCCGACAATACTTAGTGCACTTAAAAAAAGTTTTATTCTCCCTAAACATAAATTAGATTTCAACACTCTTTCCGTAGCAAATATTGCATACTATCCAATAATCAGGAATATTTTCAAAGACAAGCATCTTTTTGCATCGGTACTTTATTGTACTACACAACTTGTTACTTTAGTTGCTATTTTTGCAACAAAAACAACATGGAAAAAAGTATTTTTTATTACATATTTGATTGTTAATGCTCCCGGCTTTTCAACTCAAGCCATGCTTGCATTCTTTATCTTACCGTTCATTCTCTTTATCACAGACGAAAAGAACAGAACAAAAGTCGATTGGATATATACCGGTCTGTTTGCTCTGCTTCTTACACCATTGCCGACAATTTTATATTTCTGGCAAGACTCTTTAAGCTCATGGGCAAATAAAAACTCTATTTCTTTTGAATTAAACCTGAATCACATATTAAATCCTATTATCCTTATCATATTAATGTTGAGTCTTACAATACCGTCTTTTGTTGAGAAAATAAAAACCTGCGTTGCTGTGGCAAAATCAAATGAATACAAAACAGAGAATATAGATGATGTTCTGAGAAGCAAGGAGGCAAGTATATGAAAAAACAAGACTTTCTTGCCATTCCGAAAAATGCATTAAAAAACGAAACTAATGCCGCGAAGCTTACATTTCTGATTGTTTTCGGACTTTGTTTCGTTCTTACCATTATTATGGCAATGATAACAAACGGGGTTACCTTCTCTGTAAAATTTTTCGGAACAGGCAGATTTTCCGATACATTTATGGACTTTATGAACTCTATCAGAGACTCGTCTCAGGTCAATATGTACCGTACCCGATGGACAATTTATCCTCCGCTTGCTGCCCTATTTTTCCGTTTTATCGGCGGAATGATGTCTCAGAACAGCGTTCACATATCTTTCTCCGGAAGAAAAGAGCTACTGATAGACCCGATCGCTATGCTGATCTTTATGCTCTTTGCGATTCTTTGTGTGTATCTTATATTCAAGATGCTTGATTACCGTATGCAGTCAGAAAAAAAGTGTTTGCTTGCAAAACTTTGTGCTTTCTGTCTTGCATTCTCCTATCCGGTGGTATACTGTTTGGAAAGAGGAAATATTACCATTTTTTGCGTTATTACAGCAATGTTCTTTGTTTTTTTCAGAAACTCAAACAACAAATTTATCAGAGAGCTTGCACTTATTGCACTTGCCATATCTGCGGGACTTAAATTCTATCCTGCAATTTTCGGTTTAATTCTTCTTGCAGAAAAAAAGTTCTTTGCTGCATTTCGTTGCATAATCTACGGTTTAATCTGTTTCTTCGGTCCAATAATCATCATTAACGCTATGGATACTGCCATTCTTTCCTCGCCATCGTCAAATAATGAATATTTTGAAAACAATGCCACAAGCATATCATACATGGTGTCACGGTTAATTAAAAATCTTATTAATACCGTCAAGAACAAAGCAGCAATATCAAACTATTCATATGTTTCAATCCAACAAATATTCATGCTTGCTCCGATAAAAAAATTACTTCAGGGATATGATATACCAAAAATCTGTTCCTTGGCAATTATAATATCCGAAGTGATTGCAGGGGTAGGTTTCTTTATCACAAAGGAAGAGTGGAAAAGAGTATTCCTTTTGATATATATCATCCTGAACATTCCCATCGCTTCATCTGTATACGCACTGTCTTTTATCATTATTCCGTTTGCTATCTACCTTTATGAAAAACGTTCGTTTAAGTCCGCCGATTGGTTTTCATTGCTTTTAATGTCTATACTGACATCATTTATACCGATATTTACAACATTAGATCCGAAATCCATTCAACTTTTACCGGAAGTGTTTGGAAACACAATCGACATTTGCCCCCAAAAACTCATAGCAGCAATTGTATTTCAAACTCTGTTTTTTACTGTTATGATATCTTCAATTTCATCTCTGACAGAAAAAATTATAGAAATAAGAAAGCAAAGAAAACAGAGAAGAGAAGTATAGAATAATTCGGAGGAACTTATTTTATGTCTTCAACAAAAACAAAACTGCCACATCGTGCTTTATCAAGACAAAAAATACAAGAAGAACAACAGGATAAAATGCTGTTTGCTTTTATTATGTTCTTTATGTTTAATCTCATTGCAAGTATTGGTATTGCAATAATGAGCCGAGGTGAATCGGTAACCGCTTCCATTTTCGGGATATCAAACGGCAAAGAACATTTCATGCATATGTTTGACAATATCCGCGAATATAATCAAGCAAAAATATACAGCTATGCTAGCAAGATTTATCCTCCACTCGCAACTGTGTTTTATCGTCTGTATGGCTTGCTCCTTAACAACGAATTGGTTTATGCTGATGAATCAGGACGCTATCTTATGCAAAAAGATCAACGGGCTATGATGATTTATATCTTCTTTGCTTCA
>Ga0123335_1007140_pt1 | contig 12639 bp, 7 predicted proteins | sample BiotimSIPDNA_2_FD_89707 | JGI IMG/M metagenome (GOLD analysis project Ga0123335, IMG submission 89707) | Anaerobic biogas reactor microbial communites from Washington, USA - Biogas_R2 time_0 SIP DNA | ecosystem: Engineered > Bioreactor > Anaerobic > Unclassified | place: Washington, USA... | reverse complement strand
CTCTCGGACTCGCATGGTGGCTCAACGACTCGTTCTACGGAATGAAGACGCAATTGGAATACGCATCATCGGTCGATCTCATCGCGGCAATGGCAGGAATGGTATCCGACTCCAGGAAGATCCTCTCCTACGCGTCCAGGCACGAAATGTTCAGGCGCACCCTGGCGCACGTCCTCGGAAATCAGGTCGAACTCGGACAAATCCATATCCAGGCCGCAAGACGCTTGGCGAAAAAACTCTCCTACGACAGACCAAAGGCACTGTTCGGAGTCTAGTCACGACATCCCGTGAAAATGAATCTGATCCGAAATATCAAGAAACTGGGGGTAAAACGATTTATCTTCCTCTTCGTCATCCCCCTATTTTTCCTGTGCGTGATCTACGTCACCAAAGTCGAACCCAACGCAGTCAGATTGCAAAAACAGGTACTCCACAGTGACGCCTTGGCGAAGCCTTGCCCAAAGCCAATCAGTGTCTTGCATATCACGGATCTGCATCTCAACAGCGACACTGCCGTCAGGCGATTGCAGAAAACACTGGAAATCACACTGCCGCAATCACCCGACATCGCCTTAATCACCGGCGACTTCGGACTCGCACCAAAAGAAGACACGCGCTTCGCAGCCTTGGCATACCTTCAAGTCCTCGTCGAAGCAATGCCTACCTACGCCGTCCTGGGAAACCATGACTACTTCAAAAAGCTACAACCGGAAGACGACATCGTCAACCTGATCAAAGACGCAGGAATCAAATTGCTCATCAACGAATCGACCAACGTGATCGTCAACGGAATGAGCGTCAACATCGTCGGACTAGCAGACCTCTGGCATGCGACCTACAAACCCGAATCATGCCTGACGCGCAAAGGTTCGGACGAATCAAACGGACAACTTACACTGCTCCTGGCACATAACCCGGACGCCATGGACAAACTGACCAAATATGATTGGGACATCGCATTCTCAGGACACGCCCATGGAGGACAAGTCAAACTACCATTCATCGACTGGTACCCGTTCGCACCACTGAGGAGAAACAAGCAATTCGCCAAACCAGTCCTCCACGACCTGGGCGACCATCAATTCCTATCAGTCTCGGCAGGCATTGGAAACCACCACGAAATCCGGCTCTTCTCCCCACCGGATTGTACGATCCTGTCCATCATCCCGAAAAAAGATAACTGAGGCGCCATTCAAAAAGCTTTCGAATAGAAGACAATCTTCGCCGACCTCGGTTCTGGCAACTCAATGCTCAACCTTGCCAATTCTTCCCCCGAAACCGTCGCCAAGCGCGGAGCTTTCAGCCCTTCCTCGAAAATTTCCAGGTTGTAGACACAGTTACGATCGATGCCTTTCGGGCTGACCTGCACTACCTGATCGCCGCCTCTTGGTCGCCTATATGCCAAAATGACGCCGCTGTCGCCTTTTGAAAACTGGACTGCAAACGGATTGGTTAGGTTCTGAGGTTGCGCCGTCAGCATGGCAAAGTCCCCCAAGCAGTACTCCCGTACTCGCTTGGCGATGCCGGTCCTGACATGGAGATTCCCCAGGATTCGTTGTGCATCGGGATTTTCGGGTTCAGGCATAAACCAGCATCGGTCGCAATTGTTGAAAATACTGGTTGTCACCGTTGCGCTCGCAAAATCGTAGAAAAGCCCAGGCGTCAGCATGTGCCCACTGCAATGGAAGGGAAGCCAGGGCGAGAGGAAAGCGATAGCCATCTGATTCGCCTCGCAATTGTGGGGGCTGACAACGCACGAAAAGTCAGAACGCCACATGGGAATCGAGAGCGAAATTGTTGTCCAGTCGATTCGCCGACCACCTGACGAGCAATTGTCAATCAGAAGACTTGGGAATTTCGTCCTCAAGGTTCGCCAGAATCTGAGGAATCCATTGACGAACTTGATTTCCGCCTTCCCGATTTGTCCCGATTCATTGTCCGCCTGATTCCAGAATGGAATCGTATTGAAGTTGAAGTCTTCGCGATAGCAATCGATCCCTTGGTTCTCGATAAGGTCGGAAATCGTTTCAATCGCATAGTCGCAGGCTTCCGGATTGCCCAGATCCAGCATTCTGTTCATGTGATCGGCCGCAACGAACCACTCGGGGTGCTTCTTGACGGCAGGCGCGTCCGCCACGGCCCGTTCAGTTTCCACCCAGAGATGGACTTTCATCCCCACCTTATGTGCCGCATCGGTCACTGGCTTCAGTCCTCCCGGATGGTTGACCTGGTTAATGCGCCAATCGCCAACCGTACAGGACCAATCGCTTTGATGCAATTCCCATGCGACCTCGCGATCCGTACCATACCAACCGGCGTCAATCCAAATCGAATCAAGACCGGAGTTGGCTTTGTCCAACAGGTCGATGTACTTGAGCAACGCGTCATTGGTGATGGTTCCAGAAAACATCATCGTCCGCGGCGGCAGGATGATCCTGCCTTGTTCATCGCGAGGAAGCTTGTACTTGACCACATATTGCCTAAAGACATTCTGCATGTCCTCCAGCTGCCCATCAAAGGTTTGAAGCGCCACGGTTGGCAGCTCGACTTCTTCGCCTGGCTCCAGTTGGAAGTCGGTTTTCAGCAATCCGACTTGTGCTTGGAGACAGCTATTCCAGGTTTTAATCGTCGCCTTCCATGCGCCCGGCCATCCGATTGCCAGATTGAAATGCGTCGTATCATCGATATCGATCCCAAAAAACGGGAGCCAATCATTGGAACTGCTTCCACGTGTAGATTCCATCACGCATGTGTCGAATCCCGGCGCAGGCATAAGCGTCTGTGGCTGCGGCAGAAAATCCTGCAACGTGCATTGAGAACCGAATTGACGACGAACCACAACCGAAGACAGCCTGCCAGCCAGCGTCAAGGGACTCTTGCCCTCAGGACGTTTCTTCCCATTCCAAAGCATGGAAAACGATTGGAAATTGCTGACCCTCCCAGTCGATTCAGCACCAATTCCCCTCAAGGCAGGAATGTATTCGACAAAACCCATTCCAGGCGTGACGACAACCTGCAGATTGAGCGCCAATTTCCCATCAGGCGATATGAATTCCACGATTGTTTTCTCTTGTCCTGCCTTCGCCTGCTGGTTTTCCTTCACGGATTTTGTCCATTTTTCAGGCGAAAACTGAAGTCCGTCATAGAGAAAATCAGGCGAGATTCGTTCTGCCAGCGTTTCCTGATTAAAATCTACAAGCAAGCCAAGCACATCAGATGGATTCATTTCTGCACCTTGTGTTGTTTTTTGCCGATGAACAAATTATTTACTCAACCGTTCGAGGATTTCATCAAGCCACTCGGGTTTTCCCGAATGGCATGCAAATGCGAAGTGTCCCGGTTCGGTGGTGGAAATCTGATGGCAATCCGAGCCTCCGGTGGAAAGCAATCGATGCTTCACGCAATATTCCCTGTAGAAATCCGCCGCTTCCTGGGGCACGTCGGGATGACCGCATTCAATCCCGTCAAAACCAAGCAACTCCCTGAGTTCATCGATTCGGGCGGTGTCGAATCGTCGGAAATACCCGTAGGGATGTGCGATGAAAATCAAACCGCCTGCCCGGCGAACACGTGGCAGCACATAGTCGTATTCGGGATAATGGGGGGTATCGACGAACTTGGTCCTCAGCTGCTTCCATCCTTCGGCATCCTTGACAAAGCCGCGATCGATGACCGCCTGGAGCAACGTTCCTGCCCGAACGTGTGTATTTCCCTGTTTTTCGATAATATGCTTCGGCCTATAGCTTTTGAGCACGTCGAGCCGCTCTTGGTGATCGAAATCGAATCCCAATCGAACCAGGTTATTTGAAATCGAGGCTCCGTAGTCGCGTTGCCACTGCCTATAGGTTTCGAAGACTTCCGCCAATTCCGGTGTTTCTTCCATGGGCATTCCGAGGCAGACCATATCGAATGTTCCTGCCGGTGAATGGACTGTAAGTTCCGCTCCGGAGATGAATGGCACATCAGGATACTTGCGGATGCATTCCGCCACGTCTCCGTATGCGTCCATGGTATGGTGGTCAGTGATGGAGAATGCCCGCAGTTTATTTTCGCGCGCAAGCTTGAAATAATCCTCCACCAGCGCCATGGCATCATAGCTCCAGTGAGTATGGAGATGAAGGTCATACTGTGCGATGTTTTCAGCCATTGTCGTTTCCGTGTTGTTTTTTGAGTTGAAATAGGACCATCAATGCCCTTTAGCAGGCGTCAAAGCAGAAAATGTACCCCCTCGCAATCTACTTGCAAGCCCAAAAACATAAAACCCATAGGTCCGACCCGTCCGACCCGTCCGACCCCGTCCGACCCCGTCCCAGTCCCATTTTTCACCATTTCGTACTCACAAGGCATGTGGCATGCCCTTTCATAGCCAGACTTGAGAAAATTGGAAAACTTCTTCGATTTCAAGTCAAGAAATGGCAACAGCAACCGATGGTAGAACTTGATTTTGGGTGTTCCGTTGTGGAAAACAGGCAAGGAACTATAACCCAAGCTCGACCTTCAAGCTCAGTTCTTCGCCAGGCTTCAGCTTTGTCACCGGAGTCTTGAAGGTCAATTCCAGGATTCGCCCCGTCCCCTCAGGCAGGAAATTGTACCTGTCGTACATATAGGACAATCCAACCGATGGCTGAACCTTGAACGAGATCGATTTCTTCCCGTCCTGAGAGACAAGCCGATATGATCCATTGGCATTGGTCCCGTCCATTCCTGCGGCCTGATACCACATGGCGCCAAGCTTGCCGAAGATAAACTCCCGGTTTGTCCCATCAACTAAACCAGTCTCCATTCGAGGATAAAGCCCAAGGCAGTCCTCGTTCATATCGAACAACGGAAGCGTCTTAAGGGACGCATCGACCGACTTGGACGCAACAAGGCTCAACTCAAGCTCCAGACGACCATCGCGAACATGCAAGACCTTACGTACGTTGCCAACAGGCAACACGCCCGACAACTCGACAAAATCGTCGCCGCGACGAGAGACGACATAGCGCGGCAACTCCAAGTCGCAGACATACTCGCGCCAATAGCCGAACTTGGGATACTCGCAGCTGGCGTACCCCCACATCGGCTTCAAGGGATCAAACCCATCTTCCTTACGCTCAAGCTTCACAATCTTGCCGAAAAATCCAGGCAACACGACCACGCTCAGCTTGCCATCCGTTAGCGATACCGCCTCGAAGTCGTCCATCATCTCCGCCAGGCGCAACTGATGCGGATTCATGGCGTGCCCCAAGCGCAACGTGCCAGCCTTGTTCTCAATCATCAATGCCCGAATCCGAGCCCCAAGCTCCTTCTGCCTCGCACGATCGGACACGCGTATACCCCAACGACCACTCGACTCGTCCAATTCGCCAACCGAACCTATCCTCGACCAAAATTCAGCCCATTGCCAAGGCAAGATCGCATACCCGAATCGACGACGAAGGACAGGATCCTTCATACCCAAATACACCGACTCAAGACGACGGGACAGCTCAACGGCCAGCGGAACATCAACATACCCAGGAACCAACCATGTAGAATTCTCACTCGGAGGCAGCTTGCCCGCCTCCACATCCCTGTGCGTTTCCGCCAAAGCCTCCAGTAACGCCTTGCTGCCTTCAGGCCCATAGTACTTCAGGCAAAAATCCTCCACCAATCCTTGTATGTCCGCCTCCGGACGCCAGGCGAGTCGGGTATAAAGCCATGCGCGCAAGTCCACCAAGTCGCCACCATTCCCGGTACCGACGCCGAAAATTTCCTGGTGGACGCAACGAATGCCGACGCGATGTGCCCATTTAAAATTCCTCGCTTGAGAATAGAGGCATGGTGCTGGGAACCAGGAGTTGTCCGTAGGATAGCTGTACAGGTACACCTCGTACTCGCCCCCCAAAGCCTTCCAGCCCTGGTAATCCTGATTGACGCGAACACAGGATTCTTCGTCGCTGTCCAAGCTCGCAAAGTAGCTTCCATGGGCACAAAACATCACCGTCACATTAGGCTCAAGCTTCATGTTCGATGGTGCTTTTCGACTCCAGCTGTACGCCAAGGTCTTCACGCGCATGTCGGGAAACTCCTCGCTTACCTTGACAGCCAATTCGTTCAGAAGCTGCACGATCAAGCTCGAAGGCTCGCCACCGTGGGCATCGTAAAACGCCTGGCATTTCGCACATGTGCAGTACGGGCTGCCATCGTTCTGACCAATCCACACATCCGTCAGACCAGGCTTGCTCCGAGCATATGCCAATGTACGTTCAATCAAATACTTGCGCAAATCTGGCGATGACAGGCACAAGCCCCAGGCAGTATTGGCGACCTTCGTCTCGCGCTTCCCGTCAACCATCGCAGCCCACTCGGGGTACTCGCCGAACAACGCAGGATTGAATATCCGCCAAAACGTATGCATGTCAGGTCCCTGGCTCACTCCACCACCGTACGCCTCACCAGGATTGCCCCACTCGTTCAGGGAATTCAAACGATTCCGAGCGCACCATTCCGCAGTAACACCATTGCCGGTCACGTTCGTACGGCTGCGAAAAGGACTCGTGTAGCGACGCATAAACGCCGCAGGCATGGAAAAAGGCCTCGGAGCAGGAAAAAACGTCTCCGTTGGAGTAAACCAACGAACCCCAAGCTCCTCCAAGTATTCGTACACAGCATACAAGGCACCACGGGGACGACCGCCAGACAATAGCAAATGACGACCATCGCTCGCCAACAAAGTCTCCTCTGGACCATAGACATCCTTGGCATACTCCGACAAGCCGGCAGGCAAACGTCCGTTGAAACCAACAGCCAACATCGGAGCCTCCCCATCCCACGCAGCCTCGCGGATAATCGGAAAACGCTCGCCACCAGTCAACTTCTCCAAGTGCTCGGACAATTCACGGGCACCTGTCTCCTCGGCGGCAATCGCATCCGATGGCAACACAATCACTGCGCCACCAGCAGACATTCCAGATAACAATAGCCCTACGCACGCAAGCGAAACAACAAACTTGCTCCCCATTTCCGAATACGCTCCGTCAGATAAACGACTAGTTGTCAAGGCTCTTGAAATAATTGTTGACCAAAGGCTTGTACTCGTCAGCGATCTTGTCGAAATCCGTATCCGCCGCAGCCTGGCCACCTTGCTTTGTACCCGACAATACCGGCAACGGAATCACAGCACCCGATTCGCTGCTCGCCTGTGTATCGGACAAGTGACGCAACACACGCTTCCTGACACCGCCCAAGTCACGCAATTCCGGCGGCTTGTTCTCGATTCCACGCAATTCGCGCACGGCCTCGCCAAGATTACCGGTATTCACGTACAGCATCCTTGCCGAGGCGTAAATCGCTTCCGTTTCCTTTCGCAGCTGCTTGGGATTCCTGCCATGGGAACCGATATGCAGGTCACGACGCGGCGCATTTCCATGCAAGCCAATCGTTTCCGATTCGCCGCCCAGCTTTCCGCCACCTGTCGCCCGAGCATCCATCGTCGAATCCTCGTCTTCTGTGACCATGCCTTTCTGGAGTTGGTCTGCCGTCCTTCGGGCGTGCGTTTTCCGCCCTTCATATCCCTTGACATGGTTTTCGACCAGTTCTCCCGTCGCCTGCCCTTCTCGTCCCGAACCTGACCGTCCTGTCATTTCGTTGTCATTGGGTCGCGTATTGCCGGTCTTGCCTTTTGCGGAGAAGCTAGGCATGGGACCATCCATCACCAACCAGCCCATTTCGGCATCTGCGATGATGTTGTTGCCGGTCGTATCCTGCGACTGCATGTCAATTTGCGTATCTTGTTCCAGGAGTTCCCCCACGATATCCTCCAGTTCTTCAGGCAGTTCAACCAGGGGGATTTCCGGCATTTCGTCCGTATCGAAGGATTCCATGTTCCAGATAAAGTGGTCTGGAAAGTCAGGCAACCACATTTCAACGTCCTCGATGCGTTCCTTCGTGTTGCGGATTGCGTCCAGCAGGCTGTCTTCCTTCTGAACCGCGATCTCTATCGCCTCCGACTTCTCGGAATCAAGCGCCTGCATCACGTCCTCGAACACTTCGCGCATCTTGCTGTTCAACTCGTGGCACAAGGGCAACTCCGGGAATTGATACAAGTCGTTGGCGATCTTCTCAACCATATCCGCCATTTCCTCGTGCTGCTTGATGATATCCTCGAGTTTTTTCTTATCCTCGTCATCCAGGTTTTTATTCGCCTTCATTTCCCTGACCGTTGCCGCGATCAACGCCTGTTTCGTTTCCATGTCGCCCAACTTGGCCCCGGCGTCAGCCAGGACTTCCTTCACGTCCTCAATCGTCTTCTTGAAATTGGACAATCTCCACTGGTTCAGGATTTCCAACGCCTTGCCCAACGCCTTGAGCGTTTCCTTTTGCGCCTCGATCGCCGCGTCCAGATTGTCCTCCTCAAGCTCCTCGGCCGCCGCCAATGCCTTGTCAAACGCCTTCTCCTCCTCAATCGTATCGTGCGCCTTGCGCAACTGGACCGAGAAGTCGTCGCCAGCACGCAATTGAGCCTGCTGCAAGCACTTGTCCTGGAAGCCCAAAATCAACTGCGCAATCTGATCCTGGTTACGAGCCAATGCCTTGCGCTCAATATCCTGGCCTGCCTTCGCATCCATCGCATCCTTCAAGGCGGTGCGCTGACGCTTGATCAAATTCTGCAACGAGGCAAAGATATCGGCCTTGGCCTGGTGATCCTGCTCTCGGGTCAAGCTGTCCAAATTCAAATTGCTCAATGCTGCTACGATCTTCGTCTGAATCGTGACCACGGACTGCAATGCCGACGCCACCTCGTGGCGGGTCGCCTTTCGTACTGCATCAAAGCCTTCTATCGCATGCAGCATCTCCTGATTCACCAAACCGGCTACAACATCGCCAAAACCGCCTAGCGCATCGCGAATCTTAAGCAACTCAATGGAAGACTCGCGAATCTTGCGCTGACGATCATGTATGTTCGACAAGCGATCCTCTGGAGGCTGCTTGCCTAAAACAGCCTGGTCAGACAACAATATCGTGTCCCTCAACGCATCCTTCTGCATCCGCAAAATCGATGAAATCGACGTTGCGGCAGCCTCCGTCCGCGCCGCCTTCGCAATCGCCTCGCCTTCACCACTCTCCCGTATGTGAACGTGAATGACGGGCGTCATCCCTCGTCGACGGGTCGCCGTACGGGTTTCGTCCTCAACCCAAAGCCGGAAACGCAAGGGTTCGTTCTTGTTGAACGTGGCGGTCTCAACCGCAAACCGTCCCTGGAACTGCCGATCCCGAACCTCGGGTTCGGCAATCCGTACTTCTTCCGGACTTGCGTTTTCGGGCAGACGCTGCAAGCCAACCCGCGCCACCCCGTAGTCGTCGGTCGCCTGAAAACCAATGGCAAAGGTCTCTTCAGGCGAGACCGTGATTTTCGTCGGCGTGTCCAGCAGGATGATAGAAGGCGACTTGTCTGGAATCACCGTCAAGGGAAGCGGATTGTCCCCCGTCGTCCCCTCCTTGGTAAGCAGTCGAATCGAGAGTGCTCCTTCGTAGCCGATATCCGCGTCAAACTTGAAGTTTTCGCCTGGATTGTCATGCTGGTCGAACGTGGCGATCACCTGATCCTGCTGAACCAGTTCCGCCTTGGTCACTGGGCGAGTCGCCATTCCGGCCAATCGGATTCTTGCCCCTCCAAGGATTTCCGGCTTGTCGTCATTGTCCTTGAGCCTGTAGTTTGGCGCTCCCGTATAGGCTGGCGGCGCCACAGCCGCTTCCCAGGTCACCAGTCCCGGCGGATTGTCCACCGAAATGTCATGCCAGTTGGAGGTATTGTCACCGGCGTCAACCCTGAACCGGGCATTGTCGAACACAGGTGGGGAAACGACGGCAAACACGGCATCACCGCCAACTTGCTTGTCGCTCAACGCCATCTTGATGCTCTCCGCCTTCGCGCCTGGCGCGGGAACCCATTCCAAGAATGCGTTTTTGGGGATGTCGCCACGCAACGTCACCTTGATCTCGACCTCTTCCCCTCTCGGAACCAAAGCCGTCTTCGGCTCCAGCGAGACGATCAAGGTGTTCGCATACGGCAACAGATCGCTCCAAGGCTGCAGGATTCGGCTCAGCGAAACCCTGACACGCTGGGGAGACAACGACAAGGGCAACAGGACAAGCAACGCAACCACGGGCAAAAACAGGCATAGGCGCTTCAAGGGGCCCTTCGAATACAAGTCCGAGGCCTTGACCTTGTCCAAGCTCAACTGGTTCTCGGATAAAACCGCCTCGACAAACAATGCGTTCGCATTGGGGTCGGACGCCAACTGAACCGCATTGATCACCGTGTTGTCAGCCTCGGGATGCGCCGACTCAAGCATCGCGGCCATCGATTCGTCAGAATGACGCTGGCGTACCGTCCGAACGATGTTTCCCAACATCGCCAACGCAGACAATGCAGTCAATCCGAAAAAGCCAAAGCGCCAAAACGAACCGAACTTGAACGCAACGTCAAGCAACGTTCCAACAAACAATACCGTTATCGGAGGCAAGGACGCCCACAAGATGGCGATCAGCGTCAAGTGAAGCTTGCGCCAAGTACGCAACGAATCCAAGCGAGACAGCAATGCCTGCAAACGAGGACCCGATAACTTCTGTTGGGTAGAAACTGATGTTGTCATCTTTTCCTCTGCCTGGTTGAATATGTTACGTCCAAACCGAAAACGAAAACTCAAGAAAACTTTACGACCTGACCAGTCGAAATCGACTCGTGAATCGCGTCAATGACCTCCATCAACCGCAGCTCGCTGTCCAAATCGACCGCAGGAACAGCCTCCCCGCGAAGGCTGTCGCGGAAATTCTCGTAGAACTTCCGCCAGTTGCCGGGCAATGTCGGAATTCGTTCCATCCGATTCCGTCCCTTCAACGTGCCATACTTGCTGGGAGACTCCATCGCGGCATCGATGTTCCCGTTGATCATCGCGGGTTCCTGAGGATCCAAACCGTACTTGATGTACGTGCCGGCGTCACCCTTGACCAAAAAACGAGGCTTCTCGCAAAACGACATCGACGACAAGTCCGTGACAGCCGTCTTCCCACCCTGGAAAGCAATCACAATCAAAGCCTCCGACTCAATGTCAGCATCCTCCCAGTCATGATGGATTCGACAATACACGCTCTCGACAGGTTCCGGGAACAACTGCAAGGCCTGATCAAGCAAATGAGCGCCCAAATCGTAGATCCGACCACCGCCCAAAGCCTTGTGACCACGCCAGTTGCCCCACTTCCCAAAACCAATCCAGGACTGCTCAAGCCACTTAACTTGACCTAACGAGCCGTTCGACATCAGCCACTTCACGGTCTGAAAATCACCGTCGAATCGACGGTTCTGGAACACGGTCAACAACTTCTTGTTCGCCTTGGCGGCGGCGATCATCCGACGGCACTCCGCCGCATTCAAGCACATCACCTTGTCCGTAAGCACATGCTTACCGATCTCCAAGGCCTTTACCGTCAAGTCAACGTGGGTCACAGATGGAGTCGCCAAAACAACGGCGTCAACCAACGGATCCGACAACGCCTCCTCAAAACTCGAATATGCCAAGCAATTGCGATCCCTAGATGCCTGCTGACGCTTCTCGGCATCCGAGGACACGACGCAACGCAACTCCAACCCCTCAGTCAAGTTGATCAAGTACGTGTGGCACTGACGCCCCCAGCGACCGTACCCTACAACGGCAATCCGAGGATCGTGGTCAAGTGTCGTATAGCTATACATCAATTTTCACCTTGCCTTTTCTCTAAATTATTTAATGTACATAGACTTGGAATTCTATAACATAATCCATGCCCACAAAAGTTCCAACGCATTTTTCCGCCATTCAGCATTCCGCATTCCGCATTCAGCATTCCGCATTCCGCATTCAGCATTCAGCATTCAGCATTCAGCATTCCGCATTCAGCATTCCGCATTCCGCATTCCGCATTCCGCATTCCGCATTCCGCATTCAGCATTCAGCATTCAGCATTCAGCATTCCGCATTCATAATTCAGCATTTTTCTTCCTCTGTTGCTTGCAATCCCTCCTTTGCTAAGTAACTTAGTAATAATTGAACTCATATTCAACATTATTGAATTAATTGGAACAATGTTGATACAGTCGATAGACAGGGCATTCTACTTGCTTGAGCAACTGAGCGCTGCAGGATCGGACGGGTTGTCGCTGGGAGCACTGGCACAATCCTCAGGCCTGAATCCGCCCACTGCCAGGAATTTGCTGGCGACTCTGGTTCAATTGGGCTATGTTGTCCAGCCTTCAGGACGTGGGAACTACGTACTTTCAGATCGTCTTTCCTTCAAGACGCCGGGCGACAGGGACACAAATTTGGCGTCCTTCGCAACACCGAAGCTCCAGCAGCTTTCAGCCCTCGTCAACGAGACGATCGTCTTCTCAATCCTTCGAAACGACCACAGGAAAACATTGGTCGCAATGGAAAGCCAGCACTCGCTCAGGGTCTCCGCACAGGAAGGCCTTGACGACCACTTCTACCAAACCGCAACGGGACGGTCGCTCCTCAGCCAGCTCACACCAACAGAACTCAAAACATTCCTGCGAAAACATGGACTGCCAGGAGAAAAGTGGCCTGACGTAAACTCAGAACAAGATCTGAAAAGAGAACTAGACGAAATCAAGCGCAACGG
>Ga0123335_1007134_pt1 | contig 12648 bp, 13 predicted proteins | sample BiotimSIPDNA_2_FD_89707 | JGI IMG/M metagenome (GOLD analysis project Ga0123335, IMG submission 89707) | Anaerobic biogas reactor microbial communites from Washington, USA - Biogas_R2 time_0 SIP DNA | ecosystem: Engineered > Bioreactor > Anaerobic > Unclassified | place: Washington, USA... | reverse complement strand
TGTTTTTTTCTTCGTTGTATTTTAAAATGAAATCAGCTTTTCTGTCAAACAGTATATTTAGATATGTATAACCTTGATCAATTAAGCTTTCGTTTCTACCTCTTTTGTATTCGACAATCATAAATGCATTGTTTTCTCTATCATAAGCTAAAGAGTCTATTCTAAAATTATTTATAGCGAATTCTGTAGTTATAAATTCCAAACCAAGTAATTCTTCCATATTCTTTTCAACAAAAAATTGAATATCTTTTTCTAATTTAAACTCTTTTTCTCTTACTTGTTTTGCTTTTCCTTCTTTAATTTGAAATAACATAGTACCTTCACACCTTTCCTAAAAAGTTAATATATATTTAAATTATAACACTTTTTAATCCAAATGGTGGCGAAATGGTGGCTTTTTACTAATTTTTGGTATTAAAAAAGACTACAATTTCTTGTAATCCCTTGATTTCATTGGTGTCTCGTGTAGGGCTTGAACCTACGACCCACTGATTAAGAGTTAAAGTTTAAATTTATAAATATCACTTATTTCTTCTGGGTAATTAATTTTTGTTAAATTAATATTTAAATCTAAAGCTATCTTTTTTGATAAAAACATACTCTTTAACGCTAAATCTAATTCTCCTAAGATACCACCATAATTACTGCTAATTATAAAAACATTATTATAAAATTTATTTATATATTTATATAATATTATGTCTTCTTTTTGCTCTTCTCCATTTTAAAAATAAAACATAATATCTGTATGCTTATCATAATTTAATATTGAACGAACATGAAAATAATCTTTTTTTTCATGACAAACTGTATATGCTATTCCTGATTCTATCAGAATGACAATCTTTTTACTATCAAGTTCTGTTAAAATGCCAATCAATAATAAAAATTATTGCTCCGATGACAAGCACTATATGAATGAATGAGCCGCCTATTTGAAAAATAAAGCCTAGTAACCAAAAGAAAACAACAATTCCTCCGATCCATTTTAAAAATCTCATATCTATTCACCTCTTTCTATCATGCTAATTATAATACACTTCAATAGTATTACCTAAAAACAAAAAAAGTATTTTTCAATACTTTTTTTAATTATTTTTCTTCGTAAATTAATTTACCGTTATATGTATAATATTGTTTTACTTCATCTGTTTGAATTAAAAAATAATTTACATATTCTTTAATTTGATAATCTGATTTAATTATTTCTTTATTATCAGTTAAATTATAAAGAATATATTTTGAATCAGTTGTTGTTATTCTTGCATGAGTTTTATTTACAAATTTATTTAATGAAACAGAAATTGTTGAATATTCTGGTTTTAAAAGTTCTTTTCCATCTTTATCCATAACACCTTTTAATTTATTTTTAGTAACAACATAATAATTCAATTGAGGAAATATCACTTCATAATCTTGACCAATTTTTTTACCAGCTTCATCAATTAAGTAATAATTAATTTTATCATCACTAACTTTTGCTAAACCATTTTCATCAAATTGTTGAGCCATAACATAAGTCTTGTCAAAAGCTTTTTCTCCATTTGCTTTATAATATTCGTAAAGACCTGGGGATGCTGCACAGTTTGAATTATAATCTGTTCTTAATAAATATGTTCCTGTCATATTAACTCTTCCCTTGTTAGGCAAATGACGACAGTCAACTTTTTTTGATAAATTACCATTCTGATAAAATTCAACTCCAGAAGTAGAAGAACTGTTTTCAAGCGCATAAGTATTAATATCTTTAACATTTGCTTTACTATATTCTACTCCTAAATTTAAATCTTTATCCAATAAATTTTTCTTATAATTTTTGCTACAAAGAAGAACTTCACTTTCATAAAAAACATTATCGCATTTATCTGTTAAATCAATTGTTTTATTATTTCTAAACACTTTAACACTTTTTTTATTAAGTTTTGTGTACCAGGCAGAACAAGCATTTAGAATTATAGTGTTTCCATCTTCTGACACATCGCTTACACAATGATGAACATCAGTATCAAACGATACAACTTCTTTATCTGTTTCTACATCAAATATATAATTTTTATTATTATAAAACACTGAAAAATAACCATCTTCTAAATTAACTGCTGGTATGTCTTCAGAACTAGATGAAATTGGAAATTTAATTACTTCTTTTCCTTGATAATTTATTATTGAATAAGTATTATTCTTTTCATCTTCTAAAAGTACAAAATGATTAATCCCAATAAATGAAGTTATTTTCTTATCTTTTACATCTGTAATCACTTTACCTGTGCCATCAATTAAAAAATAGTTGTTTTCAGCATCTGTAACTTTGTAAAGTCCTGCGTAAGATAAAAAATATTTATATTTTCCGAAATCCACTAACATTTTTCCGTTTTCATTAATTAAACCTGATTCATTATCTTTTCTTACTAAAGCAGATCCATTTAAGAAACTACCAGCTGAAGTGAAAATAAAATCTGTTAATTTGTTTCCGTCTTTATTAAATAAAGCTACTTTTTTCTCACTATTTTGAAGAAAAAATGATGATGCTTCTTTAATATCAGTCTTTTTACCATCTGTTCCTTTCATTAATAAAAATATTCCTGCACCTACTATTGCAATTAATATTATAGCTATAATGATTGGCAATAGTTTATTACTTTTGTCACTCGTGTTGTAGTTAAAATTGTTATCCATATTTTCTTTCTCCTTTTTTATATTACAAATTAATTATATCACTTTTTATTCAAAAATAACAAATTGATTTAAATTATAAATCTTATCATTTATCTTTAGATAAAGATTATACTTTCCTCTTAACCCTTCTTCATTTATATAAGCACTTAAATTTACTTCTTGAGGATCTAAATTATCATCTTCATTAAAGATATCAATACACATTGCTGTATATGCTTTAGAAGAAGCTGTTAAAGGATATGTTTTTCTATCAAATAAATTATCTAAAATAATTCTTACTTTAGTTCCTTCTAACATTTTAGCTTTAAAAACTAAACGATCTGCTTCTTTACTAAATTTTACATTATATTCCTTAGGTATGTTTTTATCTGCAAATAATAAATTATCTTTCTCATTAATGCCTTCAGTAACTCCTAAAGAACCAATTCTCGTTCCTTGACCAAAACTAAATTTACTATCATTATATAAAGGCATCTTTTCAGCGCGATAAAAATTACTAGGTAATTCTAACTCTAAAATCTTTTCATCATCTAGTAATTCTACTGTAATACTATTAGATAAAGCTCCTTCTACCATTGGAGCAGGAACATTCAAAGCATTGCCATCTTTATTAGCAATACCACCTGAATGTACTAAATAATGACCCTCATTATAATAATCAACATCTGATATATATGGAGAATAAAATCCACTACCTCTTTCTTTACCATATTGCCATACTTGCTTTATTTTCATTTCTTCAGTATCGATTTGATAAATTACTCCTCGAGAATAATTATCGTTAGGATTTAAATAATTAGATGCTATTTTTGAACGATTATTACCATTATCAAAAACAAATATATTTCCATTAGGTAAAACCATCGCTGCATGTTGAGCCCATTGCCAATCAAAATCATCTGTCTCTGGGGTAAAGAAATATTTCTGCATCTCTTCACTCCAATTTGTTGGATCTCCAATTATCCAATTTAATTCTTTAGTTTCATAATCAATACTAATAACTGCATCTTGATGTCTTCCTGATAAAACAATCGAATTATTTATCTTATCATACCAAACAGCATTATTGTGGAACCAATCTATTTCATCCCACATAGCTGATTTACCTTCTTCTTGAGGAAGAATCTCTGTTAAATCCCATTTATCTTTTATTGTTCCAGATTCTCTATCCATTAAAACAATATAATCTTCAACTGTACCATTAGGAAAATTATCACTAGAAATTAATAAATCTCCATTTTCCATTTCATAATAATCATGATGATATCCTCCAGGTAAAACATATTCATGATAAATCTTACCAGTTAAATCCATTTCAACCAAACCAACAGCATAGTAAGGTGGTGCGATAGGTCGTGATGAACTTAGAACTAAATTGCCATTTTCAAAACGTCCTATATCCCAAGAATAATTACCAATTAAGTACCATCTAACATCACCATTAATATCGTACGCTGTAGAATAACCACTCAAAGCAATACTAACAAAAATTAAATCATCACTAACTTTTTCTTTATCTGCATAAGCATTAGTAGGTATCACAAAATTCTCGGGTAATGGATCAGTTTTAATGATCAATTCTTTCTCTTGATCATTCATCTTGATAATCACTTTGTTTTCACTATCAGGATATAACCCATAAACAGGTATAATATGTTTACTTTCTTTATCAAAAATATTTTTAATGGTTGTCTTTTCATCTTTACCGACAACTATGATTTCCACTTCTTCTTCAGTCTCTGTTTTAAACATAATTAACGCCGTTAATGGTGATATTTCATATGGATTTAAAATTACCTTCGGTTTATTAAAAGTATAGCCATTATCCTCTAAATCTTTTAAATAAGTTTCTTCAAGTTCATACTGTGTATCTAAAATATCTGCTATTAGTTCTACTTGTTCTCTTTTATTTAAAATTAAATATAAACCCCCTACAATAATTAATATTAATAATATTAAACCAATTATTTTCTTTTTCATATTTACTCCTTTATCTCATTTAAAACATCAAAATTATTAATTAATTCTTCTTCAATCATCTTTATAAATTTATCTTCCAAAGTAGTACTAAATCCAATAAAAGATTGTTCCCCAATAATTACATAAGGGACTCCCCTTACATCATCATTCATTAGCTTAGAAAAATTATATAATAAGTTATCGGTTTCTTCATTTACCCAAGCTTCAAATGCATAAACAATTATTTTATCTTGGTATTTGTTTTTAATTTTTTTAAAAAATTCTATTTCTTTTTCACAATAAGGACAACCTTCTCCATAAAATAAATAAATATTTAATTTATCTTTTACAACTTCTATTTCAGAAATCTGTGGATTATAAATTAAATAATTATCTTCATCAGACTGTCGAAAAAACATCATATATATAATAGATGTTAAACAAATAATTATTAATGTTAATATTAATATTTTCTTTTTCATATAATCTCCTCTTGATGATCTTTTTTAAAAAAGTTATTTTTTAAAAATTGATTATTAATTGATAAATTAAATAAATATAAAATTGGTTTTGATGTTAAAAAAAATACAATTGAAGTAGAAATAATAATTAAAAAAATTAAATTTAATGGTATATCAAAAAAATTAACTGAATAAAAAATCTTAATAATAAATATGTGTATTAAATAAACGCTTAATGAATTGTTTCCAACGTGAGATAAAAATTTTATTTTTTCATGAGAAATAAATTTGCTTAATAAAAAGATTGTTACAAAAGATAAAATATATCCACCTAATCTTAATAAAGAACCAATTAAATAATTATCTTTAAGTAGAATATAATAATTCTTTTTACCCATCAATAATTGATCTAAAGACCTAATGTCAAATTTTAAAACTAAAACTGCTATACTAATTATAATTAAACTTAATCCTAATAATGCGATGGGTTTAGATATTTTCTTTAAATAATCTTTATAGTTTAAATCGTTTAATTGATAACCTAACAAAAAGAAAGGAAAGAAAACAAAAGTTCTTTGTAAAGTTAAAAAAGATCCTAAATCTCTTGAGAAACCTACCATTATTCCAATTAGAATAGCTATTAACAAAGAATATTTAAAATTTTTAAAGAATTTTAATAATTGTTTCCAAAAGAATAACGCTAATAAATACCACATTGCAAATTGTGGAGTAAAGAAAATTAATTTACCTTTAAATAAAATTGATAAAATAATATTAATTATAAAGTAAATCAACAAGAATTGAATTTCTTTTTTTAAATTATTTTTAACAAAAAAACCGGATATTAAAATAAAAAAAGGCATATGAAAAACATATATAAAATCATAAATAATTTTAACAAACTCATAATCATGTTTATATGGCGAAAGTAGATGTCCAAAGACAACTAAAAATATTAGTATTCCTTTAGCGTTATCAAAAAAATAATCTCTTGTTTTCATTTTGTCACCTAAGATAATTATAGCATAAAAAAACCGATATTTTTATCGGTTTTATTTATTAATTAATTATTACTTTTACTAGAACCTTTTGTCTCTTGAAATTCATTCATAACCGCATTCTTTTCTTGATTAATTAAAGTTTTAATTTCTTCGGTTTTGTTTTCTTCAGAAAAACCACTATTTATTTGTTTTTCTTCTTGCCATAATTCTTCACCTAATTCTTTTAGTTCTGCTTCTTTAGCTTCAATCATTTCTTCTTTAGTTTCTTTTAAATGTTCTGTTATCGGAACTTTTGTTATTGTTTCACCTTTTTTAAATTCACTATTAATATCTTTTATACTCATATCATATAATTTTTCTTTATCAAGTTCAGAATTCATACCTGCTACTTTTTCAATATACAAATACTTACCTAAGCTAACTTCTTTTTCTTCTGCTAATGCTTTCTTTTCTTGATAGATTGATCTAGTCATAACTTGAGCTGGGATTTTTTCCTCTCCAAGATGTTTTTCTAATTTTTCTTGTATTTTTAATTCCAATTCTTCAGCAACTTTATCATCATCACAATATGCTGTAACAACTATTTCGTTTTCAATACTAAACTCATCAATATATCCCATATCTGTAGCATTATCAACAATTATAGTTGATGCTTCTTCTGTTGATAAACCAACTAATTCTAAATCTGCCAATAAAATTATTCCATCTTCATTAAGTCCAGTTACATTGATTACTTGATCCATTCGATTAACTTCTAATTCAATACTAGGATTTATATCAATCATTACATAACTATTAGTAACTTGATATAAATAATAATAAGTTCCAAACCCTACTGCAACAATTAATAAAGGTAAAACAATATACAATAATAATTTTTTCATTCTATTCCTCCTACTTTCAATATATATGATTTTTTAAAAAGAAAAAGTCATTTACAATCGCTTTAAAAAAAATAATCGTCTATGACAATTATCTTGTTTTTGAGGTGAATAAGTTATCTTTTTCTTCTTCCAATACACTAATTACTTCTTTAGTACCTGGTTCTAAAGCATCTCCTGATAAATAATTATCTCTTGCTAATAAATATCTATCTTTAGATGCTTTTAATGTTTGAATTAAATTAGGATAAAGATTACCATTACTAATTATTTCTTGATACAAATCTTCAAAAGTTTTTGATTGATAAATAGTACTATTATTATAATTAATCCAGTCTAAAAATAAATCGGGAATTTGATTTTTAAAATCTTCTTTAGGATTAAATTTTGTTCCAAAGATAGCAATTGCACCCTCTAATAAAGCTTTTTTAACATCTGTTTCCATATCTTCAAAAGGAATGGCCATTATTTTACTCCTAACATTATTTTGTCTAGTAAAACAGCCCGTGTTTCCTTCTTTCAAATATAAACCTAAATCTATTTTCCCGGGTTGTGCTCCTCTAGATTGGAATACTTGATCAGTACTTTCATAAGCTTCAATTAAAGCATCAACATTATAATTACTATTTTCTTTTGAAAGCATATTTTCATCTTTCAACATTTGTCTTTCTTGTTCTAACTTGTTAATTAAATTTACTTTATAAGGAGTTAATCCTGTTTTTTCCATATCCGCTTGTGCAGATTTATATATATAATCAGCATTCAATAACGTTTCAACTAAAAAATTAGTATGATAAGGATTGTTAATTATTTCTTCATAAACAAAATGAAAAGATCTGTTTTTATTATCAATCCATTTTTGTAAAAATTCAGGGATACGATTACTTAAATCACTTGCTTTATTACCACCTAAAACTCCAATTGTATATTTTAAAATAGCTTCTTGAACTACTTTTTCTATTTCTGAAAAAGGAATTTGAGAAAAAGTTTTTTGATGTTCAGAATTAACAAAAATATAAGGATCTTTATCTCTTAAAAATCTCCCTAAATCAACCTTTTTAATAACGGTGTTTGTTTTTTCAGCCTGTTCTTTATACCATAAATTGGTTTCTAAAATGGCTTCCATCAGTAAAAAAAGATATTTATTATAATTATCCATTAATATCACTTCCTATTATGTTTATTATATCAAACAATAGTAATTTTTTAAAGAAAAAAATAATCGTCATAGACGATTATTTAACTTTTCTAAATCTATTTTATTTTTTTCATTTTCTAACAATTCAATTATTTCATATGTTACAGGATCAGGTAATCGATTATTTATTATTCTATATTGAGCTAAAGCATATTTGTGACTAGCTTCTGCTAATACAGGAATAATAATTCTGTTAACATCTTTATCTTTAATAATCAAATCGTATAAATCATCAAATTCAGCTTTACTTTCAACAATATACTTCCATCTAATCCAATTTTCAATCGCTTCAATAATTGGATTCTTTTCATCGAATTTTTGTTGAGCTGGCGCTGCTCCTAGATAACCAATTGTATCATCAATTAAAATCTTTTTTACTGCTTTTACCATATTCTCAAAAGGAATGGCCTCAACTGCATTACGAACTCCATTTTCTCTAGTGAAAACTTGACTATTTCCTGTTTGTAAATATCCCACAACATCTACTGTGTTTTCTCGATAACCTTTTTGTTGTAAAACTCTGTTTGTTTCTCTAATTGCATTATTTAAAACTCTTACTTCATCCATTACTTATTCTCCTATACTGGTTGCATTATTCCGAAGAATACTAACCACGCTAAAATTGTTTTAGCGACTAAACTTAACATAATATATACTTTTTCTCCATATAAATAATCTTTCCATTTTCCAATTTTTTTATACTGTAAAATCATATTAATTGGAAATAGGTTAAAGAAAATAAAATAGGAAGCGAAAACAGCATAAACAAATTTTGGTACATCTCCAGGATTAGAATTTCCAAAGGCATACATAATTACAACTACCCAAGGTACAATTCCAGCAATCGATCCATAAATAAATGCTGACCAATCTACTTTCTTTGTATATTGATTAATTTTTTCCATCAATAAACCAAATAAATTCATACTAGCATTTAATCCAAAGATTAAGATTAAAGCTCCTATATCATAAATCCCAAATAAAACAGCTATTAAACAGATCATCAATGATGAAGATAATGAATATTCATACCATCTTAATGGATTGATTCCTTTTTCTAAATCTTTACTATATTTTTTATTTCTTAAAACAATAATAAAGTGGAACATAGCTGATAGAAATAAAAATGCACTAACAAATAAAGCAAAAGGTAACTCAAATAATTCTTTAACATCAGTTACTAATCTCATAGCTGTAGTGTCAAATTTTAAGAAATATGAATAAATCATCGGCTTAAAATTAGCTACTTTATCGATACTAAAGTAAAGAATTACCATTGCAATACCTTGAACTAAATGAAGACAACCCATAATTAAATTAAAATTTTTAAATTTTTTCATTTTCTGTCTCCTCTACTTTAATTATATCATTAAAAATAAAAAAAGATAGATATATCTTTTTTTATTTATTATTATTATAAACTTCTTCTAAATCATCATAATAAGTAAAGTTTAAATTGTTATCCAAAATATCTGTATATTGAATTAAATATTCTTCCTGAATTTTATTATCTTCACCAATAAGACTTAAATTAGGCATATATTGTTTTCCAACAAAAACTTCATAATTAAATTTATATTCATCATTAAAAAAATCGTTATCATATTTTTGAGCATAAGCATCATATAATAAAATTACATCTTTAAATTGCGAAAACTTTATAACTAATCCTCCGTCTTTAAATATACTATTACTTTTTTCAAAATTGTAAATATTATATTTTAATTTTAAATAATCTGCCGCTTCATCTGTTAAGTTATCAATTAATTCGTTATAAAGATGAGCATAATTAATGTCAACCATTAACATACCTTCTATTTGATCAACATAAAAATAATCATTAAGTTCCATTTTCAATCCTAAAGTTACATATTCATTAAAATCCTTATTAGATAATTGAGCTAATTTTAAATTCAAATTATCAGCAGTAATAATTAAAAAAGTTCTAATCTTTACCAAATCTTCAATTGTTATTACTTCTTTTTTAAAGTCTTGATTGTTTTTAATTTCAATTTCTAATTCACTGTTTAGATTAGCTAAATCATCTAAATCTGACTCAGAAAAATTTTCTACTATATCTATATTTATAGAATTAATCAATTTATTTATATAATCTTTATTGTTAAAAATTAATTTTGCTGTGTCTTTTTCAATTTCTTCTTCTCTAATAGGTTCTTTTTCATCATATCCTATCCATTTAAATTTCAAGTTTAAGAAGAATACTAAAACGGCTACTAATAATATAACTCCAATAATTATTAAAAATTTTTTCATTTTCTTCACCTCTATCTTTATTTTAACACTTTAAAAAATTAAAGCAATATTTATAATTATTTGACATTATTTTTTTCTTTTACAAAATCAATAATATTTTTTGTAATTGTTCCTTCTTGTAAACATTCCTCTTTAGTAATCACTTCAGTTGCTTGATATCCTAATTCCTCTTTTAAAGCTTTAGGAAACTTAATTAAAAAGGTAGTATCATAAACATAATCATCACTAACTAACCAAGAATGGGTTTTATATAAATCTTTAATATATTCCATTTCTCCTCGTTCAATTGTAAAATCTTCAAATAAAGGCGCAATTAATAAAGAAGATAAATGACAATTACCAATATTTAATCCTTTTTCAAAATAATCATATACAGATGATTCATGATCATATCTAATGTTTTTAAAACTTTCAATTAACGATTTGTTAAAATTTATAATCAATTTAATTTGATAATAATATTTAATTTTTTCTGCTAATTCTTTGTTTTTTAATAAATAAGGTATTAATGATTTCATTTTTATCACCAACTTAATTATATCATATTTGAAATTAAAAAAAAGAATCAAAGATTCTTTTTCTAATCATATTTGGTATCCCCTCAGGGTATCTCAATTAAAGTGAGAACACACCTTTGAAAAATAAGGTTTAACCCGTCCTCACTTTTGATGAGCCCCTAAATGGTTTGTAAGAGCAAGTTAGGAGGAATTATGAAACAATTAAACGGATTAAAATTTTTGAAAGAACAAAAAGAAAACAAAGTTAATTTAGGCAAAAAAGCATACGAAGAAGAAATGGAAGATTTATGCACAGACTATCTAATACCTTTATTAAAAAAACACATTACTGATGAAACAAAAACACCCCTATTAGTTAGAGGCCTTAAAACATTTGAAGATAATGGCTATACTGATAGAAGCAAATTAACTGATGAAGAAGATACACTAAATTTCTTCTTATATCTAGAATGTTTATCTTACACTAGAAACTGCGTCAATATGATTAACTCAGATTTAAAAGAAGAAACTAAAATTGATTTAATTGTTAATGAGTTTGTTAATAGTGATATAGAAGAAGAATTATATAAAAGTATGTATGAAGATAAATAAAAAAAGTGCTAACGCAATTAAATGTTAGCATTCTTATTTTCATATTATTATTTACTATTTCTATGACAGTAATACATATTATGAGTTTGAACATTCATCAATATAGCTTCATCACTATTTTTTATTATTCCCATTTCATATTCTGACTTATAAGGTTCTGTCTGCAAAATTCCATTATCAACAAATTCATCACCTGTTAATATTATAGAATAATAACTAGCAGTTCCATTGTTATTAGTTTTATGTAAATCAATGAATTCATATTCACCAATTACATAATTATTTTTTTCATCATTATATTTATTCCACTTAAATTTATTATTTTTTTCCAATTTCATAGTTATAATATATTCTAAATCCTCATAACCATTATTAAATGCTTTGCAATCCCAAGTACCTATTGTAGGGTTTGAGCCCATACCTAATAAATTTAAATATAATAACAATATTGGAATAGCAAGACCTAAACTAATAATATTCAAAATCAAACCAACTTTATTTTTTTTGTTTTCTTTAACACTTATTATTCCAAATACAAGACCAACTATAGACAAAGGTATGGTAAATATTTGAAAAATAAATACCAACACCAAACTAATAATTCCAATTACCAAGGAAGTTGTTTTTTTCCAGTTTGACTTTTTAGTGTTATTAACATCAACATATTGTTTATTTACATCTTGTTGTTCGAACGAATTCATTTGATGATATACATTGTTGATTTGCTGTGAATTTTGATTACCATCATCAACTAAATTTATACCATTTGTTTGAGGTTGACTCTCAAAATTTTGTTTTACTTCCGGATTTTGATTAACATTGTTTTCAATTATATTATTCTCTACAACAAAACTTGTCTCATTTTCTACTTTTGCACCACAATTAGCGCAAAATTTTTCTTCTTGATTTAAAACTTTACCACAATTTTTACAATACATATTTATATACTCCTTCTTTTTTAATATCTTGACACTTGATAAATTGTATATGTATTATTACATTCATCATTATAATTCCCATCAGAACAATTATCTGTGTATAAAACTACAGTTTCAATATTTTTTATTTGATAAGATTACAATTTCTTGT
>Ga0123335_1007127_pt1 | contig 12657 bp, 7 predicted proteins | sample BiotimSIPDNA_2_FD_89707 | JGI IMG/M metagenome (GOLD analysis project Ga0123335, IMG submission 89707) | Anaerobic biogas reactor microbial communites from Washington, USA - Biogas_R2 time_0 SIP DNA | ecosystem: Engineered > Bioreactor > Anaerobic > Unclassified | place: Washington, USA... | reverse complement strand
TACGAAACGACGCAACAATTCGCTCGACTCAACGCACTGGAACGCATCAAACCCCATATCATATCCATATGCCTCACCCAATTCCCCAATTCCAACATAACTGCCCAAGATGCGTATCGGTTCACCAAACAGCCGATCATATCGCATCCCACGCACAACCTTGCTCACTTGCAACGAGCTCGTGCGACCACCAGACTTCAGCAAACCAAGCATCCCAGATGCCATATCGTGCCTAACCCTGGCAACCTGGCACAGCCTAGAATCACCATGGCCAACAACCGATGTCGCCGAACCGCTTCCACTGGACACGCAGTACAAAACCACGTCTCCAGCAATGCAATAATCCACCAATCGACCAACACAATCACTACCTACATAATGAAGAAAATCGACCCGATACGGTTCGCCAATCTCAAAGTCACTCCTATTGCCCCCTGAATCTTCGCCTTCAAAGCCGCAACGCAAACGAACTCGTTCCCCAACAACCCCACGGCCAGGAACTGCAACCCATCCTTCCCCAAAATCGTCACTCCAGTCAATCCGAAAAACACCTAAATTGATTTCATCCATTCGACGACGCACCACGGCAATGACTTCCCCTCCACGACTCACCTCAACCTCAACCCAACTCACATACCGTTCAGGCACCTCGCCACCACGCCAATACTCCTCCACGATGCTCACTGGACGCGTGTTCAGAACCATCGACGAACCATATCCCAAGAACGCCACTTGCCTTAGCCAATTCCCATGGTTTGCGTTGGAGCAATCCGCCTCACATCTCAAAACAGCCTTCCGAATCAAGTTGACAAAATCGTCGCCACACCGATATCGCCCATCATCCAAAAGCTGGATACCTTCCCGAAGCCGAGCAATATCCCTTCCCAAATCCACCTTCTCAAACTCAACCAGCCGCTTGCTTCCAAGCAATGCCGGAAAGACATCAATCCAACTTTCTCGACCAACTCCATCATACATTCCGAAACCAGGTGAATGCCCGACCAGGCACCGCAACCAAACCATGTCAAACTCATACTCGCCAGATGAGTTCTGAAGTCCAGACAGCCCTCCTCCAAAGTCGTCAAATTTATAGTAAATCCTCGTCGGCATGAATCCAAGCCAGCCAGTCACCTGCTCCTCGTTCATTGACACGCGTCCAAAGACGAACTCGCTCTCAATCCCCAGGCATGACAAAGCCTCGCGAAAAGCCACCGCCAGATCCAATTGCGTTCCGCATCTCTCGCTTTCGACTTGACCGACTCCGCGACACAAACCACGGCCAGCTAAAAATGACTTCTCGGAACGGTGATAAGACAATGAGTCCAAAAGCTCGCCACCAACCAAGATCAACCTCAACAAGCATAACGCAAAGACCAATTCTTTCTTCATCCGCAACTCTCCCTTTCGCCATCCTACTCGAAAACCACCCAAAATCGTCTTATCAATCGCTCGTACAGGCAATCGCCACCTGACGATGAGGCAGCTCTGCATGGTCTAAATGCATCAGACTTGCAAGCCTCACACATCCAATCAATCGTCTTGGCATGGCGCTCCCACAAGTACGGACCATCTTTAGTCACGATCCGTCCAAATCGAATTCCCAGTTCGCCGCCCCACTCGCCTTTTACCCACCTTACTTCATGTCGCCTCTCGGCTCTAGGCAAGGCAACAACCGACAAGACCTCATCGGCTTGATTCGTCTTATCGACTACCGCCGCCTCTTCAATGGCTTCTATCCCGCCTTTCGCCTTGTCACCGTCTTCTGCCATGATTATCCGTCTGCCGCCGCCTCCATAACTAGGCTTCTGCTTGTCATCGTGTCCTGGGAGTTCAGGTTCAGGGGCATCAAGGTCATCGTCAGGATCAACGATAACAACATCAGGGTCGAGGCCATCAAGGTCAACATCAGGCTCAACGACAACCACATCGGGGTCGAGGTCATCAAGGTCATCGTCAGGATCAACGATAACAATATCGGGATCGAGGTCATCATCAGGATCTTCCAGCATCGCTTCATCGGACTCCGTCACGCTTAGCTTGGCCAGATCGAGAACTCTTGGCTCGCCTTCGACATCACGCCCAGAAAGCAACAAGACAAGGTATTCACCGACGTCCACGTCAATCCCGCCACGCATCAAGAGACCGCCACGATAACTCCCGGGTTCAATCAGCTCCAGTCCCGCGTCATCGCATTGCCACTTAACGTGCAATGACTCGCCGCCACTATCGTACACGGACATCCCCAAGCCCTCGCCAGCGTATCCATCAACCTCAAAAGCAATTTCTGCATCCCCGCCATTCTCAACCTCATATCGACTTTCCTCAAACCAACCGCTCAGCTCTTCCGCGACTTCAACTACCTCAAAGGAATATTGGGATACAACTTGCCGACCATCCTCCAAGGTCACAATCTGGACAACATCGTAGTCGCCGCAGGCAATATCGCGCAAATCGACCCTATACTCCCGAAACAGCTTGCCATTCACGCTTTTCCCATCGAATCCCCATTGCCAAGAACCAATCGCAGACTCACCAAAGACCTCCACCGACACCTCGCACACATCATGCCCAAGACTCATCACTTCTGAGATGACAACTGCCTCGTCACCAACGCAATACCATGAACGATCCGTCCTGACCACACCATCGGGGAGACCATGCTCACCAGCCAACAGCTCTACCTCAACGCCGCTAGAGGCTACTACCTCTTCAGCCCCTCGAAGTATTTCACCTAGAATGCAGTATCCGCCACCAACCAATCCCATGCTCGCAAAATCCAAGGAGCGTGATTGATCCCGTCCAAACTCGGAAGCTCCTGCATCCCACTCCTGAATCGCAACAACATCACCACCCGGGTCAATCAAACTCACCCGAACTAAAAACTCAGACGACTTCCCGCACACAATCAAACCATTGGACTTCTCGCCCAACCCAAAGATCCGAAGCTTTACCCCGCGGACGAAATCAACCAGGCGAATGCCCCATGGGCACAACTCATAATCGACCTCAACCCACTTGCTCAGGCGGATATCAGGCAAAACCTGAATCCGGCAACCACGAAAATTAACCTCGCCTTCCAAGCCCAACAAGGAAAGTGCAGTACCTCCCCAACTCAACTCGACCCAACCTTCAGAATCCTCTCCTTCCCAATGAACGCAATGCCTCGCCTCGCCACGGGGAAAGACCGTCACCACGTCAACCGGCAACTCTTCGCCTACGTTCAAAAGAGCCGGACACGACACATCAATCCCATATCCATCGCGGCATCGTTCGACATACAACGTACCCAAAGGCTCACTAGCAATTGTCCCACCCCCAGCATCCCATTCAATCTCACCACCATGCTGAACCTCTTCCCGGCATGGATTCGCCACGGATTCAAGCCAATACCGATAACCCAGGTCAACCATCTCCCCGCTCTTCGGCATGGGAATCGACAGTTCGTGCCGGACATAACCTTCGCCACAAGCTACCCCTTCGCCCAAATGCCGTGAAACCAATCCGGCAGAAACACCTGATGGCAAAACAACAGCAACCGACATGTCGCCAATGTCGTCGTTGCGGGCGCGAACCACGTCATCGGACAATGCCAGCAGCGCCAAGCTTGTCTCCATCGTCACCTGCCAGCTTCCCAGCCAAATGCGCGGCTCAGCCCAATTGCCCGGCTCGCCCTGCCCTTTGATCACTTTCCGCCAAACGCCTTCTCCACGAACCTCATTGCCGTCGACAAAGCCATATCGCCAATCGTAAATCCCGTCATCGACCAACCAATGCGTCACTCCCAGCAACGTCAATCCCCTGACTACGCTCCACCAACTGTAACTGTCCCCAGAGTATTGAGCGCGCCGAATCCAATCCACCAACTTCCTGCTCGTTTCAACCAGAACCTCGCCATACCCCAAGCCATACCGCGTAAATCCACGATGTGATCCAAATCCTTCCTCACTTCCCAACAGCATGCCAACAATCCCAGACGAATCCAAAGTGTTTGTATTCGTGTAGTATTCCACGGGCAAATAGATGAACTCCCGATGCGCAAAATCATAGACTTCCGACAAAAAATCGTTCACTCCCGCAATGACCCTTGGATCAACGTTTCGCCCTTGCCGACTTGCCACCAGGAGCACCACGTAATTCCATCCTGAAATGGACAGGTCAAATCCCGTATCCTGATTCCACCTTCCATACGGCCACGAGTTCTTTCCGAAGCTTAGGAAATCGCTTTCCACCAGATCGAGTCCATTGCCGATCACTGCTCCTACCGTCGTCTCCACCACCTCGTCACCCACATCGCTTCGCACCGCCACCGCCAGGTCGTCAGCATCGCATGACATCAGCGCACATATCCCTATCGGATGCACATAGCTGGAAACCCCATTGGAACCACCAATCAAAACTCCATATCCATCACGATGGAAGTCGTTTGGCAATCCCACACGCAACCGCTCGCGCTCGGATCGCGAGCACAACCGCTCCAACCCCAACCGAACGCATGAAAAAAACGGATTGCCATCTCGATTGCTTAAACCAAATCCATGATTGCCAAACGCCCATAACGCCAAAGCAGTTGACGCGCTCTGCTCGTAACTCAGCTTCCCCCCTTCACACCAGCTCCCATCCAGCCCTTGACGAAGCTGCAACCAACGCAAACCTCGAACAACAGCCTGACGACGCAAACGGTCAACCCCAGCAACATCATTCCATCCGGGACGCCAATTCAAGTCAAATTCGCAAGCCTCCACAATCTCGCCACCATCAGCATCAAACACACGGACAGTCGCAGTGATCACACTGGAATCACATCCTTCTGCCAAATCAAATCGTTGGATGTCACTCAAATCCCATCCGTCAACCAACTCACGAATCTCGCCAACTACCTTCCTCTCATCTCGAACGATTCCAGAACCAAGGCTGTATTCTAACGAATAGCACAGATCCAAATCGCTGACATCGCGACCAAATCGATCCCCCAAACAGCACCATATCTCAACCTCCTCGCCAGGAAACAACTCCTCCAATGGCATGAAAACAATCAAATCGCCACCATGTAAAATAACTGAAAGCAACGACAAAAAAACTATTATTCTCTTCAATGGCATGCCTCCGACAACGCAACCTCTACCACCCCGAGACGCCTTCCTCGACAAAGCACCCCTTCACTTTCATACCCCTGATAAACACTCAACACCACCGTCCCGATCACTCCGGAACCTTCCCCGCAATACAACATCTCCCCACGCCCTTCACGGATCTCAACCCCGCATGCAAAACCTCCACCACCACCGGAAAACTCAACATCGGCTTCGGCAGAACCATAATGCCCCTGAACGATCAGCCAGCCGTTCTTCACAAGCATCCCCAAAGCATCGACAACACCATCAAACTCAATCGGCACCCAACCCCTCGTAGAATCCTCGACCCGACTCATCCCGCCAGGAACTGTAAATCCTACCGGCACGCGTCCTCCAATCATGCTGCCTTCTCGACGTCGAATCCGCAATATCGTGCCAACCTCGCTTGCTCCAACAGGTATCCTGGGACTCTCCACAAGATTCTCAACTTCAAGGGCAATTCCATCGACCACAACCAACGAACAAACGCAGGACCTGCTGTCTTCGCCAACCTTCAAATATCCGTGCAACAGGTAGTTGCCGGCATCAAGATCCACACTGTCATCCTTCAGGTCAACCGGAAAACGCCCCGTGCGAGTCCCCGCTTCCATCCGAATCTCGCTAGACGACGAACACACAACCATCCCCTCCTCGGTCTCCAACTCCCAGCCCACAGTGCCATCCCGAACACAATTCCCCCATTGCTCCCAAGCCAGCCACATTCCGCCTTGCCACCTCCCCGAAAATACCATCCGCTCAAGAGCCGCCCCTTCCCATTGCAGTCTCTCAACCACATACTTACCTTCGACAGTGACCGAAAGTCGCTCCTCAAACAGGCAATGAAATCCTTCATTCGACCAAACAACCACATTCAAGTGATACTCGCCACTGGGATGCGTCCCCTGAAACCACCGCAGCACTCCATCGTCACCAGCACATTGCACCACATCAATCAACTCCCCGCCTCGGCTCACCTCCATGCCCAAAATTCCTTCCACATCCCCTGTAACCCGAACCTCTACGAACCCATCAGCCCCAAGCATCGAATCATCAAGTTCCACCTCAATTCCCGCCCCATATCCATCATATCCCGCCAACGCCTCCACCACGACACTGGTCACCAAGGCATCGTCACCGACGGTAGCATCTTCCCAGCGACCATCGTCCTGCCGCTGCCTGATCAATCCCGCCACCATTGCCGGGCAATCTTCCCGATATCCCAGCAGGCACAGCCCGCGAACAACCAACGCAGTGTCGTAAACGCTGGAAACACCATCACGGCTCAACAACCCATTCTCGTCAACGCAACCCAAAAAGAACTCGCGCACCCCATTGACACGCCCATGCAGTTCAATCAAGGACACAAAACCACTCGCACGCCCCAAGCCATATATCTCCAACAACTGACATGCTAAACGAAGATCATTCTCCCCAATACAAAGCTCAGATTCAACAGCGCCTAGGGCACGCAAAAATTCCTCGCGATGCAGAAGCGACAAGTCAAGCCCGAAACGCATAATCCCCAAGCTCGAATGAAAATCAAAACATCCACCGACCTCGCAACACCAACCACCGCCATCAACGGACAACTCGTCCAACATCCCACGATCGCCACTGCAAACCATCCGAGACAAACATCCGGACACATCAGGACTAAGGTCATATCCTGACAACAACATGCCCCCGCGAACAAGCAGCCCACGGCTCCGCCCAACAGCATCGCCATACCGATCCAGTACAACAATCCCGTGCAACTTCCCATACAACCCATCGCCGGAACCCAAATGAGATCCCAACCACGCCACCCCGCCGCGCAACCCCACGCACAACACAAAAACTACAGCAATGACCAATCGATTCACAAATCACCTCGACAAATTCCAAGCCCTTCACTCAGTCAACAGCATAAATCTACATCTATGAAATAAAATTGCAAATTATTTATTTTCATTTTTTATAATTTTTTAGTATTTTTTTGATTTTAAAAAAAAGCCAATCACATGACACTTTAGATCAATACATGATTTTTCATCAAAAATCCTATAAATTACCCTTCTTATTCATGCAATTTCATTCAATAGAAAATTTTATGAATACATATATTTGAATTTTATTTAAATATTCTTTATGATTTATTATGATTTATTATGATTTATTCACACCAAAGGACTTTTACAAACCTAATTCTCCACTTCGAAAGGGCATGTCACATGGATTTTGAGTACGAAACTGATGATTTTTCGGCTTGGTTTCATGGGGAAAAACCTTGTTCCTCGCAACAAATAACCACAAAACCCAAGCCAACGTCCCATAGTCCCAGACCCAAGTCCCAGACCCATGTCCCAGTCCCATGGGTCACATTCGTCTCAGTCGTCCCATAGTCCCAGTCCCATAGCTCCAAGCACCCAAATCCCCAACCCCGCCACCAAAGGGCATGTCACATGGATTTTGAGTACGAAACCGATGATTTTTCGGCTTGGCTTCCGAGGGGTTTTAAGGCAAAAAAAGGCACCTCCGCAAACCTTCGCGTCGTCGTTCCTCGCAACAAAAAACCACAAAACCCAAGCCAATGTCCCATAGTCCCAGACCCATGTTCCCAGTCCCATGGGTCACATTCGTCCCATGGGTCACATTCGTCCCATAGTCCCAGTCCCATAGCTCCAAGCGCCCAAATCTCCAACCCCGCCACCAAAGGGCATGTCACATGGATTTTGAGTACGAAACCGATGATTTTTCGGGTTGGTTTCCGAGAGGTTTTTAAGGCAAAAAAAGGCACATCCGCAAACCTTCGCGTCGTCGTTCCTCGCAACAAAAAACCACAAAACCCAAGCCAACGTCCCATAGTCCCAGACCCAAGTCCCAGTCCCATGGGTCACATTCGTCTCATTTGTCTCATAAGTCACAGTCCCAGTCCCATAGCTCCAAGCACCCAAATCCCCAACCCCCGCCACCAAAGGGCATGTCATATGGATTTTGAGTACGAAAGAGATGAATTTTCGGGGTGATTCCGGGGTGTTTTTTAGACAAAAAAAAGGCGTCTCCGTGAAAAAGTCGGGAGACGCCCAATGTAAAGGGATTGTATTATTGGTCAGCTTTTGAGTTTTCGTTCCAGCACTTCGATTTCACGTCTGAAGTCCTGGTTGGAATAGATTTTCTTCTCGACTGTTGAGAAGGCGTGCAGGACGGTTGCATGGCTACGCCTGAAATGTTCTGCGATGGCAGGATAGGATAGATCGGTTAGTTTTCTAGCGAAGTACATGGCGATTTGCCTTGGCCACGCGATGCTGGCGGGTCGTTTCGTGCTGGTCATATCAGCCAGGCGGATATCATAGTGTTCTGCGACCAACCGTTGGATGTGATCCACGGTGACCTGCGTGTCAGCCTCTTCCAGGAAAATATTTTTCAAGGTTTGCTCGACCATATCGAGCGTCACGCTTTGTCCGGTCAGGCAAGAGTTGGAGACAAGGCTGAAAACCGCTCCTTCCAGGCGCCTCACGCTTGACTTTAGCCTGGCCGCAAGGTAATTTATGACATCGTCACTCAGCTTGACGGTCTGTTCTTCCTGCTTCTTGCGGATGATTGCGATTCGGGTTTCCAGGTCGGGCGCCTGGATTTCCGTCGTCAATCCCCATTCGAACCTTGAGACCAGTCGTTTTTCCAGTCCATTGATTTCCTGCGGAGGTCTATCGGACGCCAAGACGATTTGCCGATGGTTCGAATGCATTGCATTGAACGTATGGAAGAATTCCTCTTGGAAGCCTGTTTTCGTACCGAAGAACTGAACGTCATCCACCAGCAGGACGTCAACATCCCGGAAGCGTTGGCGGAACGCTGGCAACGCATTGTGCTGAATCGCCAACGTGTATTGGTTGCAGAAGGCCTCGCTGGTCAAATACTCGACCTTGGCACGTGGATCTTTCCTCAGCGTCTCATGCGCGATGGATTGCAGCAAGTGGGTCTTTCCAAGGCCGATGGTGCTGTGAACCAGAAGCGGATTGTACGCGGTACCTGGCGATTTGGCAACCGCCAGGCAGGCGCTGTACGCAAAACGGCTACTGTCGCCAACCACAAACTGGTCAAATGTGTAGCGCTTGTTCAAGGATGGAGACAACACGTCGCCATCGTGGACGCGATGCTTCGAGCCGCTGTCAACTCCAGTTGATGCGACTTTCGACTTGGATGACGGCTTCGCAACTTCGGCAACCTCAATGCGTTGCTCCGGCAACTCGTGACCGCTCTCAAACACCACCTTCAAACGCAATCCGCAACTCGTCTCCATGGACTCGCGAATCAAATCCGAATAATGGTTCGTCAGCCATTCGCTGAACAATTCGCTCGATACGCCAAGATATGCGACACCGCCTTCCAAGCGAAGGGGAACAATCCCGGAAATCCAGCGGTCGTAAGTATCTGCATTCAGTCGTTTCCTTAATATTTCAGTGGTTCCTAACCATATATCTATAATGTCTTCCATGTTATTTCGCAGCTCTCATCGTTGGCACTCCCTGGTTTTCCGGATATTATCAAGCCCGTTTTCAAGACAAAACGCTTCCGGGAATTCTTTTGGTCGATACATTCAAGGTAATAACTCTAATCAACTTCGCAAGTCTTTCCATGACGTTTTTTTCACATGGATTTTTCATTGACATCCATAAGTCTTTGATGTTACGCTTCAAAACAAGTTATCAACAGTTTGTTAACAACTCAAAACCCACTCTACAGCATATCCATCAAAAAAAATCAACCCATTTTGAATACAAAATTTAACTTTGTTTGTAAAACCCTGATTTCCAAAGATAAACAACACCAAACTTTTTTACAGGTCGATTTTAACTTTTAAATATTCGCTAAAATTCACTTGCCACCATTCAGCAACGGATCGCAAAAAGGCCCCAAAGTGACTCAAAAAGACAACCCACGAAACACGCCTCGAAAACATCGGGACTTACGACAAGCCACCGCCAACTTCCTCCCCACCACGCGTCGTGAAATGGAACTAAGGCATTGGGACGAACTGGATATCCTCCTGGTGTCCGGGGACGCCTACGTCGACCATCCAGGCTTTGGCGTCCCCCTGCTGGGACGCCTGTTGGAAAGTCGTGGCTACAAGGTCGGAATCATTGACCAACCAGACTGGACATCGCAGGACGACATAGCCAGGCTCGGCAAACCCAGGCTATTTTGCGGCATCGCCTCTGGTGCCCTCGATTCCATGTTGGCGCACTACACTGCCTTTCGCAAAAAGCGGAGTGACGACGCATGCACGCCAGGCGGTCTCGCGGGCAAGCGCCCCAACCGAGCCTCCATCGTCTACGCCAACTTGATCCGAGCCGCCTTCCCAGGCACGCCCATTGCCATTGGAGGCGTCGAGGCATCGCTCAGGAAAGCTGCGCATTACGACTTCTGGACCGACGCGCTCAGGCGATCGATCCTCCTCGACGCCAAGGCAGACATCCTGATCTACGGAATGGGAGAAAGGCAAATCCTGCAAATCGCCGAAAACCTCAACAACGGCATGCCGCTGGACAACATTCCGGGAACTGTCGTCGCCACCTCGACACCTGAACAATTCTCACCACTGCCTAGCTACGACGACATCCTCCAAGACAAGTCCCTCCTGGTCAACGCGACCCTGCAACTTGAAAGCCACTTCCATACTGGAACCGAACCTCTTGCCCAACGCCACGGTAATCAAGCCATCCTAATCCAACCGTCCGCCGAACCACTGACCACCGAGGAACTGGACCAACTCTACCAGTTCCCCTTCACCAGGGAACAGCACCCGAAATATACTCAACCCGTACCTGCACTGGATATGCTCAAATTCAGCATCACAGCCGTCAGAGGATGTGCCGGCGCCTGTGCGTTCTGCTCAATCGCGCAACACCAAGGACGTAGAATCTCTTCCAGGTCGGCTGAATCCCTGGCGGCGGAAATCGAAAAGCTCACCAGCCACAAGGACTGGAAAGGACATGTCAGCGATGTCGGGGGACCAACAGCCAACCTATGGGGAGCGACATGCAGCGTCAATGCCGAAAAATGCAAACGCCAAAGCTGCCTCACCCCAAGCATCTGCCCCAACCTGAAGCTCAATCTAAAGGCTTATGTCGAACTACTGGAAAAACTCAACGCAATCCCCAATGTAAAAACCGTCTCGGTAGCCAGTGGAATCAGGCACGATGCCGCGCAAACTGAACCGAAAGCGGCAAAAAAACTCATCGCAAAATTCATCTCAGGACACCTGAAACTGGCGCCGGAACACTGTGACGACAAAATCCTCAAGCTGATGAGAAAGCCAAAATTCAGCTCCTTCGAAAACTTTCTGGAATTTTTCCAGAACACAAGTTACGAACACGGCAAGCAACAGTATATTATCCCCTATATTATAAGCGCCTATCCCGGATGTGGCATGGAGGAGATGAAGACCGTTGCAAGCTGGTTCCGCCAACGAGGCTGGAAGCCACAGCAAGTCCAATGCTTCATCCCGACGCCCGGGACGCTGGCAACAGCGATGTTCTACGCGGAATGCGACCAAAACGGAAACCATATCTACGTACCTAAGACCGATCGCGAGCGAGAAGACCAGCACGCCATGCTTTTCGAAAACAGACGCAAGCCACAAAAGAAAAACATTCAACGAAGAGGCAAGTGAATGATGACGGACAACATCGCATCAGCACAGTCAACCCGGGGATTTGACATCGCATCCCTTTGCGCCGCAATGGATGACCTCAATGCGTCAGACCTCTTCCTCTCGGCAGGACGAAAACCAACGGCTAGAATCGCAGGAATCGTCAGAAACCTAGATGCCCCAGTACTGGCCGAAAGCGACTTCCAAGCCTTCTTCAAAAACCATCTCCCGCCAAAAGCATGGAATGATTTCCTCGAAAAACGAGACTGGGACCTAGGGGCAAACGTCGGAAAAGCAGGACGTTTCAGGCTCAACTGCTCATTCCAAAGGGGAAACCCGACAATGGCGATCCGTCGAATCCCATCGGGAAACATCGACGCAAAAAAACTCCTCATCTCAGATCAAGTCCTTAAATTTGCCGAAGAACCACGTGGGCTGATCCTCATCACAGGCGCAACAGGATCGGGTAAATCCACGACGCTCGCCGCCCTGCTCAACCACATCAACAAGAAATTCAACAAGCACATCGTCACCATCGAAGATCCAATCGAATTCGTACACAACGACATCTGCGCCGTCATCGACCAACGGGAAATCGGAACCGATACCAACGACTATCCGACCGCCCTCAAATACGTCGTCCGGCAAAATCCCGACGTGATCATCCTCGGCGAAATGCGCGATCCCGAAACGACGCAAATCGCCATCAACGCAGCATTGACAGGACACCTTGTCGCTGCGACCATGCATACGGTTGACGCCAGGCAGTCGATCGAGCGCATCCTCAACCTGCTCCCGGAAGACCAGCGCGACCAAGTCGCCCAAGACCTGTCCATGACCCTCAAGGCAATCGTCGCGCAACGCTTGATTCCCGCCAAGGACGGAGAACGACGCGTACCGGCCTTCGAAATCCTC
>Ga0123335_1007122_pt1 | contig 12664 bp, 7 predicted proteins | sample BiotimSIPDNA_2_FD_89707 | JGI IMG/M metagenome (GOLD analysis project Ga0123335, IMG submission 89707) | Anaerobic biogas reactor microbial communites from Washington, USA - Biogas_R2 time_0 SIP DNA | ecosystem: Engineered > Bioreactor > Anaerobic > Unclassified | place: Washington, USA... | reverse complement strand
TTCCAATCCGCGCGAGAAGCTCATGGCGTAGTCCAGCGCATCCTCGCGGTGTTCGAGGCCGTAGGCGATGCTCTCGCGCAGCAGACGATGCACGTCGCGGATCGCTTCCTCGCCCAAGTCGCGTCGGACGGCGTTCGCCCCCAGCGGCAACGGCAATCCGGTTTTCTCGAACCACCACACGCCCGTATCGACGATCAACTCCAGGTTTTGATCGGCGTATGTAATTTGTCCTTCGTGGATAATTAGTCCGGCGTCGATGGGCATCCCGGCGTATTCGCCCCGTTCGACTGCCTCGATAATTTGGTCGAAAGGAACGACCTGATATTGGAAATCTACGCCCAGGCAGAGCCGCAAGGCTAGATAGGCGGTGGTCCGCGTGCCGGGGACGGCGATTCGGGCGGAGGACAATTCGTCGAGCGAGATAGGCCGCCGCGCGACGACCATCGGTCCGTATCGGTCGCCCATGCTGGCCCCGCACGAGCAAAGCATGTAGATGTCGTCGAGATAGGCGTAAGCGTGAAGGCTGACGGCCGTCAGTTCCAACTCGCCCGTGAGCGCTCGGCGATTGAGCGTCTCGATATCGACCAGTTCATGCTCGAACCGATAGCGGCCCGTGTCGATCCGGTCTTTCGCCAGGGCGTAAAACATGAAAGCATCGTCGGCGTCAGGGCTATGGCCGACGCGAATTCTCATTTCGAGCTGTTTCACCTTGCTTCACTCCTTAGGTCCGAATTGTGGATTTCCCGCTGAATGGCCTCGAACACCTCGCGCCGATGGACTGGTACTTCGCTGGGGGCCTCGATACCCAAACGAACCTTGTCCCCTCGAATATCGACGATCGTTACCACGACATTATCGCCGATTATAATGCTTTCATCGCGATGTCGGGATAGTACAAGCATCGTCGGCTCCTTCCGTGAAATTGGGCAGATCGGTCTGTGTCGCTAACTATGTTTAATGCATACAATATGTATCGGCGTGGGGCATGTCAGCTAGCCAAGCGGCATACGCAGCATGGGTGGTATGCACAGCTTTTTCGCCGCAATCCGTACCGCCTGGTCTGGTTAGACAATATATTGCGGCGGCTTTTCCCGTCGGGGCCGTACCAAGCCCCTGGTTCCCAAATTCTGCTTGGGAACCCACTGCCCCCACGCTCTGAGGCTGTGAAAAAATTGATTTCAATTCATTGAGAACACAATATGTGGGGTGCGTGAAACGCACCATGCACTACCGGTTGTGGTGCGTTTCACGCACCCTACAATTTTTTCACAGCCTCTCTGCGACGACAGATCGAATCGGGGCGAACGGGCATAGTGTGGAAATGCGGCGGAGCATGGGAACGAGTAGCGTCTTGCTTTATACGGATAAGTGTTATGAAAATACAATGTCGGCGATCGAAATTATTGAAACAACTGGTCGCCGGTATTAATGTCAATTAGAACTGTGGAAGGATGCGATTGTTGCAGCTTAATAGTTTTTCCATTCCGCAGCGTGATTGTTCGCGCGTCGGCGTCCGCCGTGTGGATCAAGAGCAAATCGCTCCCGGCATAAACCACATCGTATCGGTCGCTGTAAATGTGGACACCGGCTTCCGTGAGGATATGTCGAAGAATCGCCCGGCTCTTCATTGGAACGTTGGAATACCAGACGGTGTGCGAGCCGAAGCTTTTTCGGGCGAACGCCGTTTGTTCCGATTCTACGAGTCGGCCGAGCGCGATCGCGCTTGCGTCGTTCACGACAAATAGCGGTTCCACCACCTTGCCGTTTCCGAGTTCAACTTTGGCAATTTCCGGCGAGTCGATAGAAACTCGAGCTTTAGTTGTCCGGGTGGGCGCGAGCGAAATGCCCGTTACACTGGAAACATTTTCCGGCGTAAGTTTTTGCCCGTCGGTGTATCCCGGCGCGCACTGCCAAACCAAATGTCTGCCGTTGCGGGCGACTTTTGAGGCTATTAATTCTCGTTGCTCGCCGTCGAGCTTATGGAGGTTTGCGAATATCACCGCCCTGTATCGATCCAGGTCGACGCGGTCGAGATCGAACAGATAGATCATATCCACGGCCGCGCCGGCATGGAGCAATTCTTCGGTCACGCCGTCGAGCAGTTCGGTCGAAATGGGATCAATATCTTTTTTATGGCCGGAATAATAGAACGATTCGGTGTCGAAAACCAACAGGACATCGGCGGGCGATTCATACTTTCGATTGAGATACTTCGACTGCAAAGCGTGCATTTTGGCGATTTCAGTCAATATCTCGGGGTGATCCCACATGCTGATCGCGGTGTCCGTGGCGTGGTGGGGATGCACGGAGGGGAGTTCGTAGTACCACATACCCCCGCCTCGGCAGAACGACTGCATTACGTTGCGCCGCAGGACGGCGATGGATTCGGCCAGGCGTTCGTCGGCGCCGTCTCTCTGGCCGCGTGATTTTACCCGCCATACGGCCGGCAGCACGTCCATTTCGTCCAGGAATATTTTTCCGTGAAGTCGGCATGATTCGACAAGTCCACGCGCCAGGCCGGACTGTCCCGGGGCGAGATGGCCGTAAGTTTGCGGCGCGGCAAGGAAATCGACCATCGGCGATTCCAGGGCGCGTTCGACTTCAAGGTGGCCTCCGGCTGCCATTCGGCCGAACATCTTGAACCAATATCCGTGAAAACCGCCCGCGATGATCGGCCTCGGCCAGTTATTCTTGACGATGCCGCAAAAGTGAATAAACGCATCGGTTACCGATTCGTGCTGGCAGCGGAAATAGTCGATGGCTTTCCTCTCTTTTTGCGGATCGCGCAGGTATCCGGCGGAGGCGCTGAAACGCTCCTCGACGTTCGGAACGGTTGCCGCGGCGAGGGTGGCGTTTAGATCGTTCCAGGCGGTTTGCAGCGCCCGATCGTCGCCATATCGTTCGCGGAGCCAGGAGCGAAATCGCGCCGTCATGGCGGGCGAGGTGTCCGGCTCGTGCTTGACGAACGCATAGTAGTGCCATTCTCCGAACACGCCCGCCGCCACCTGAATGCCGAACACGGCGTTTCCTTCGGGCGTTTCCCCCAACAGTCGGCAAAACTCCGCAAGCTTCTCACCGCATTGATCGAGCCACTGCTTGGAAGCAATGCTGTGACGCGGCCGGGGATTGAGGTCTTCGATTAGTTGCGAGAGAACGGGGTTGATGTAAAGGTGCTTGACTTCTACGTCGGCGAAGCGGACGCACTGATCCGGATGCAGATCGTTCCACCAGGGCGGCGAGTTGACATGCAACCTGAACATCACCGCCGCATCGGGACAAACGTCGAGAAGTCCCCGTATTTGCCGCCGGGCCAAGTCGATGTCGAAACGGTCGGGCGCCGTCCACATCTGATCGAGCCATACGTCTACCTGAAACAGGCGCATCCCTTGCCGCGCGAACAGTTCGAGACAATATCGAGGGGCTTCCTCCCACGTCCTACGTAATCCGACGTCAGTGGAAAGTGCGTAAATCCGCGGCGGGGCCAAACGATTGTTTATCATTATCGCGGGACGACCCTCGTGTTGCACGATGCGGGCTTCCACCGGCTTGGCAACGTCTCGAAACGGCGCTGCGGCTAAAGATGCGCTGAATACGGCCGTTACAATTACTGCGAGTAATAGCGGGCACAAACGCCGTTTGAACGTGATGTCGCATTTCATCGAGGTTCGCTTTCGGATGTTGGAGATATTCGTCGGATGCCAATTTATCATGCGGGAAATGTTAAGTAAACAATTCAGGGCACTGCATGATGCCTGAAATCGACGATTGTTAATCGCTATTTGAAGCAATTGTAACGCAATGGACCTCGATCCGGACTCCGCGTTCCCGGAAACACTTCAAATGGCGTCTTGTTGTCGGAAACCCAGTCGGCGCAATACATCGCCCCCATCCGAGGCGGGGATACTTTCGACGTTTGACACCCGACGGTAAAATTACATTACAATTTGCCGCTCGACCGCTCGAAGCACGGAGGAACATCGTGAGCACGCTCCCATTCGCCCATCTGCATTGCCACAGCCATTATAGCCTGTTGGACGGCGCCGGCACGGTGCGCGGCTTGCTGGAACGGGCGAAGGCGCTGCGGATGAACGCCCTGGCGTTGACCGACCACGGAAACCTGCATGGCGCGTTGAAGTTCTATCAAACGGCCAAAGAGCTGGGGATCAAGCCGATTCTCGGCCTGGAGGCGTACATAGCCCCCGGCAGTCGCCGCCACAAAGAACAGGGAAAATCGAAGGATTCGAGCTTCCATTTAACGCTCTTGGCTAGAAACCGCCAGGGCTTTCGCAATTTGGTGAAACTGTCGTCGGCCGCTTTTACCGAAGGTTTTTATTTCAAGCCGCGAATCGACAAGGAACTGCTCGAAACCCATCGCGAGGGGTTGATCTGTCTTAGCGGTTGCGCATCGAGCGAACTGAGCCGTCTGATACTCGCCGGCGGCGAGGCGAATTTCCAAAAGGCCCTGGAAACAGCCGCCTGGTATCGAAACCTCTTCGGCGATGACTATTACATCGAAATCCAAAACAACCATCTGGAAGTGCAGCGCACGGTAATGGAGGGGGCCGTGCGAATCGCCGAGCAACTGGAAATCCCCCTCGTTGCCACCAGCGACGTCCATTACATACACCGCGAGGACTCCGAAGCCCAGGACATACTGCTTTGCGTGAACACGGGCAAGTTCCGCACCGACACGAATCGGATGCGGATGGAGACCGACGAGTTTTTTCTTCGCAGCCCCGAGGAAATGTACGCGGCGTTTCCCGGCCGAGAAGACGCCTTGCGCCGTTCGCAGGAAATTGCCGACAGCGTCGATATCGAATTGGAATTGGGCCAACGTCATTTTCCCCTTTTCACGCCGCCCGAAGGCAAAACCTCGGAACAATTCCTCCGCGACTTGTGCGTCGAGGGATTGCGGGAACGTTACGCGAAACGTCCCGACCGATACGCCGACGGCCACTTTTCCGCGGAGGTCGAGGCGCGGCTCGACCGCGAATTGGGCGTCATCAACAAGCTCGGCTTTCCGAATTACTTTTTGATCGTTTGGGATTTCGTCCGTTTCGCCCGATCGCAAGGCATCCAGGCCACTGCTCGAGGCTCGGGCGTCGGCTCGCTGGTTTCCTACGCGCTGCATTTGAGCCACATCTGCCCGTTGGAATACGACTTGCTGTTCGAGCGTTTTCTGGACGAGAACCGCCGCGAGGCGCCGGACATCGACATCGACTTCTGCCAACAGCGCCGCGGCGAGGTAATTCAGTACGTCAAAGACCGCTACGGCCTCGAGAACGTGGCGCAGATCGGCACGTTCGGGACGTTGGCGGCTCGGGCGGCGATTCGCGACGTGGGCCGCGCGCTGGGAATGCCCATCCCGCGAGTCGACGCCGTGGTGGCGATGGTGCCAGAGGAATTGAAAATCACACTGGAAGAGGCGATTCAAAAAAGCGACGGCCTGCGCAAAGCATACGAAACCGACGCCGAGGTCCGCAAGCTACTCGATCTGGCCAAGGGCATCGAGGGTCTCGCCCGAAACGTCGGAACCCACGCCGCGGCGGTGGTCATCGCCGACCGGCCGCTGACCGACTACGTCCCCTTGCAACACGTCCAAGACAAAAAGGAGGTCATCACGCAATGGGCGATGGGCGATGTCGAACGCGCCGGATTGCTGAAAATGGACTTCCTCGGATTGCGAAACCTGACGATCCTTTCGAAAGTCATCGAACTGATCGAGCAGACCACGGGCGAGAAGATCGACCCTTACACCTTTCCGCTCGACGACGCCGAGACGTTCGCCTTGCTTTGCCGCGGCGAGACGAAGGGCATCTTCCAACTCGAAAGCGGCGGCATCCGCGACCTCTTGCAGCGGATGAAGCCCGACCACTTCCGCGACATCATCGCCACCAACGCGCTCTATCGTCCCGGACCGCTCGAAGGCGGCATGGTCGACGACTACATCCAGGTTAAGCACGGCCGAAAAAAGCCAGAGTACAAGCATCCGGTGATGAAGGAAATCCTCGAAGAGACCCACGGCGTGATGGTCTACCAGGAACAGGTGATGCGGATTATCAACCGGCTCGGCGGCATCCAACTGGCCAGCGCCTATAGCTGCATCAAGGCCATCAGCAAAAAGAAGTTGGAGATAATCGCCAAGTTCCGCGAGGAGTTCATCGAGGGCGCCCACAAGCAAGGCATGTCGAAAAAAGAGGCCGCCGACCTGTTCGGCCTGATCGAAAAATTCGCGGGCTACGGGTTCAACAAATCTCACAGCACCGCCTACGCCCTGATCGCCTACATGACGGCCTACCTAAAGGCCCACTGGCCGGTCGAGTTCATGGCGGCGTTGCTTTCGAGCGACATACCCGGGCGGAACTTCAAACGGAAAGATTCGCTGGTCGAACACATCGAAGACTGCCAGCGGATGGGGGCCGAGGTGCTGCCGCCCGACGTGAACCGCTCCCATCCCGAGTTTACCGTCGCCGGCGGGAAAATCTGTTTCGGCTTGACGGCCGTCAAGGGATGCGGCGCGGCGGCCGCCGCGGCCATCGCCGCCGAACGCGACAAAAACGGACCCTACCGCGGACTGTGCGATTTCTGCGAACGGCTCGATCCGGGCACGGTCAATCGAACGGCGATTGAATCGCTGATCAAGGCCGGGGCATTCGATTCTACCGGCGCGCGGCGGCCGCAGCTTTTCGCCGCGTTGGACCGGGCGCTGCAAGCCGGCGCCGCGGCCGCCTCCGACCGCCGCAGCGGACAGAAATCGCTCTTCGGCGGCGGCGACGGCGACGCCCCAAAAGAAGCCGGCGACTCGATGCTCCCCGACGTACCCGACTGGGGACCACAAGAAAAATTGGCCCGCGAAAAGGAAGTGTTGGGGTTCTATCTTTCGAGCCATCCGCTGGCCGAACACCGCTCGACGCTCGCCGCCTATTGCTCGCACACAACGAGCGAGGCGGCCGAATTGAAACACCGCACCGAAGTAATGCTCGGCGGCATGATCTCGGCGATCAAGTATTCGCACACGAAAAATCCCAAGCCGGGCAATCCCAGCCGCTACGCCATGTTCGATCTGGAAGACACCGACGGCATTATGCGGTGCATCGTTTGGCCCGAACAGTTCGCGCACTACGAATCGCTCGTAAGCGCCGACGCCATCGTGGTTGTCCGCGGCGCGGTCGACAAGCGTCCCGGCTCGGAGGAAGCCAACCTGATCGTCAACGAGATCATCGCGCTCGAAGACCTGCCCGCACGCTGCACCAGGGAGATCGTCATCCGCGTTTCGGAAGAAGAGCATGGTTTGAGCAAGCTCGATATGTTGCATGAGATTCTCCGCGGCTATCCGGGCAAGAGCGAACTGCAACTCAACCTGCGACTGGCCGACGGAAAAGGAATCGTCTGCAAGTGCGGCGGATTGCGCGTATCGGTCAGCGACCAAATGCGGCAAAGGGTGGAACAACTCCTCGGCCCGGGCAATATCCGCCTTGTTACGGCCATGCCGCCGTCCGCTCCGCGGCGGCCCAACTATCAAAATTCGCGCCGCGCGGCCGCGACTTGAGCATGGTCGCTTTGGCCCATCGCGGGATATGTCCACAACCAAAAACTTTCGCTGTTGCATATTTGCTCGTTTTTGCGATCTGCTCCTTACTTGACCGATTTGTTAAACCCGGATATACCATGTGCAGTTGAAATCGACACGTTTACGCAAAATCCTTCAAGCCGCAGCGGCAGCGAAATACCGGGGAGTATTTGTCCGATCGCCGAAAAACAGTCGCAAAACCGCGAAAGGAGTTCGACATGAACATCGAGCAATATTACGTGGACGGTATCGCCCATCTTTCCTATCTCGTCGGCGGAAAAACCTCGTGCGCCATCATTGATCCGAAGCGCGACGTAGAGGATTACGTTGCGGCGGCCAAACGCCTGGGATTGAAGATCACCCACATCCTGGAGACTCACCTGCACGCCGATTTCGTCTCCGGCCATATCGACCTGGCGCATCGCACGGGCGCGAAAATCTACGCGCCGCGGTCCGGCGGCTGCACCTACGACCACGAGGCCGTCGGCGAGGGAGACGTTTTCGACATCGAAGACATGCGCGTCGAGGTGCTCGACACGCCGGGCCACACCCCCGACGGCGTCTGCTACGTTTTCACCGATCGTTCGCGCGGGGAGCAGCCTGCGGTGGTGTTTACCGGCGACACGCTGTTCGTGGGCGACGTGGGCCGGCCCGACCTGTTCCCGGGGCGCGGCGACGAATTGGCCTCGCAGCTTTTCGGTAATTTGAACGACAAGCTGCTGAAGCTGCCCGACGTGTGTTTGGTCTATCCCGCCCACGGGGCCGGCTCGCTTTGCGGAAAGGCAATGGGCGCGATGCGCATCAGCACGATCGGCTACGAACGGCAGTTCAATCCGGTGTTGCAGCACGCGACCGAGGCGGAGTTCAAGGAGGCGTTGTTGGCCGGAATGCCGGAAGCGCCCGACCATTTCGCCCGCTGCTCGGACATCAACCGTCGCGGCCCGGCGCCGGTGGCCGATCTGCCTTTGCCGCGTCCGCTCTCGCCCGGAGAATTGCAGGAACTGGCCGAACGGGGGCATACGGTGCTCGACGCCCGCGACTATTCGTCTTTCGGCGGCGCCCACGTGCCCGGCGCATGCAACATCGACGCGGCCCACAACTTTTCGACCTTCGCCGGTTGGCTCCTCCCGGCCGACAAACCGATAGTCCTGGTCGCCGCGTCGGACGCTCAGGTTCCGCAATTGGCGACGATGCTCCGCCGCGTGGGGCTGGACGACGTGGTCGGCTATCTCGAAGGAGGCATGAACCCCTGGATCGTCTCGGGAATGCCGATCGAACGCATCCCCACCACGACGATCTTCGAGGCGCGTCGCCTGTGCGAAGAAAAAATGCCGGCGACGTTCCTCGACGTCCGTGCGGCGGGCGAATGGGAATTGAGCCACATCGACGGCGCCTTGCACCTGCCCCTGCCCGACACGCGCGCACGACACGCGGAACTCGATCGCGAAGCGACGATGGTGCTCGTCTGCAAGAGCGGCGCGCGCGCCAGCACGGCGGGCAGCATCCTGCAACGGCAAGGTTTCAAAAACCTGACGGTTATGGCCGGCGGAATGACCGCCTGGACGGCGGCCGGACTGGCGCCCGAGTGCGCCACCTGCGCCCTGACGCACGGACCACGCACGCATTATTAAATTATTGGAGGACTTGGTCATGGACTTCTTCATGGAGCCGCGCTGGTCGCCCTATCTGGTGGGGATCGGCATCGGAGTGCTCAGTTGGCTGGCTTTTCTGCTGTCGGACAAGCCGCTCGGCTGTTCGACGGCCTTCGCCCGAAGCGCCGGCATCTTGGAACGCATGTTTCGCGGCCGGAAGGTCGACGAAAAACCGTACTATCAACAGTTCGCGCCCGGGATCGACTGGGAGTGGATGCTGGTTTTCGGCATCCTGATCGGGGCATTGGCGGCCTCGGTGCCGTCGGGCCAGTTCGCCTGGCTCTGGACCCCGGTAAAGTGGGCCGACGCCGCCGGCGACGGCGCGGCGGTGCGATGGCTCGTCGCCTTGCTCGGCGGCTTTTGCGCAGGGTTCGGCGCACGCTGGGCCGGAGGTTGCACCAGCGGCCACGGAATCAGCGGAACCCTCCAACTCGCGCTGAGCAGTTGGATCGCCGCAGTCGGCTTCTTCGTCGGCGGCATCGCCACGGCCATGCTCATCTTCCACGTCATCCTGGCTTAGGAGGCTCCCATCATGTTGACTTCTCTCCACGCAAAAAACCGGCTCCAGTTGCCTTTGGGATTCCTGCTGGGCGTCGGCTTCGGCTTCCTGCTCCAAAAAGGCGGAGTAACCTATTACGACGTCATCATCAACCAACTCCTGCTGAAGGATTTCACCGTCGTCAAAATCATGTTGACGGCGATGGCCACGGGCATGATCGGCGTCCACCTGCTGGTGAATCTCGGCGCGGCGCAATTGCATCCCAAAGCCGGCTCGTTGGGAACGACCGTCCCCGGCGCGCTGATTTTCGGCGTCGGCTTCGGCACGCTCGGCTATTGCCCCGGAACGGCCGTCGCCGCCGTCGGACACGGGGCGCTCGACGCCCTGTTCGGCGGCATCGTCGGCATGTTGCTCGGGGCCGCCGCTTTCGCCGCGATTTACCCAAAACTCAAACCAACCCTCGACAAAGGCGACTTCGGCAATCCAACCATCCCCAAATTGTTGAACGTTAACCACTGGGTTGTCGTCGTCCCGGTCGTCGCGGCAGTGGCCGGACTGCTTTATTGGATCGAAACCGCGGGCCTATAAAACCGTACACAGGGACTGTCCCAATTTTCGCGGTTTACCCCGAAAATGGGACTGTCCCTCTCCGTCGGCTTGCGGGAAGGGAGTGGGAGACAATGCTTGGCCGGATACTCCCCGCCTACGATTGGCTCCGAACTTACAAGCGAGACTATTGGCCCGGCGACCTGGCGGCTGGCGCGGTCGTTGCCGTCATGCTCGTTCCCCAGGCAATGGCCTACGCAACCCTCGCCGGGCTGCCGCCGGTGACGGGCCTGTACGCCTCGCTACTCCCCCTGGTCGTTTACGCGGCATTCGGCTCCTCGCGGCATCTGGCCGTCGGACCCGTGGCGATCGTTTCCATGATCGTGCTCGAACGCTGCTCGTACATCGCCGAGCCGGGCACGGCCGAATACATCAACGCCGTGCTGGTGCTGACCGTGCTAGTCGGCGCCTTCCAGGTTGCGATGGGTCTGCTGCGACTTGGGTTCGTGGTCAATTTCCTCTCGCACGCGGTGGTCAGCGGCTTGACCTCGGCCGCGGCCATCCTTATCGCCCTCAGCCAACTGAAGCACCTCCTCGGCATCCCGCTCGAGACGCAGCACTCTTTAGTAGGCGTCTTAGCGGAGTCCGGTCGGCAAATCGGCCGCACCCACCTTCCCACGTTGGCCCTCGGCGTCGGCTGCATGGCCTTCCTACTTTTTTTCAAACGGCGTTGGCCGCGATTTCCCGCCTCCATCGTCATGGTGTTCGCCGCTGCGGCGATCGTCCGCGTCTTCCGCCTGGACGAGGCCGGGGTGAGCATCGTCGGCGGCGTGCCGGCGGGCCTGCCGCATGCTGGTCTGCCCGACTTCGACCTAGAAACGCTCAGCGCACTCGCGCCCGCCGCTCTGACAATCGCCGTAATCGGCTTTGTCGAGTCGATTTCAATCGCGCAGGTCGTCGCGGTGAAGCAACGGTATCGCATCTACCCAAATCGGGAATTGGGTGCTCTGGGCTTGGCGAACATCGCGGCCGCGCTGTCGAGCGGCCTGCCCGTCACCGGCGGCTTCTCACGCACAGCCGTCAATCATCAGGCCGGGGCAAAAACCGGCATGGCCGCGCTGGTCACGGCCGCCATCGTCCTGCTAACCACGCTCTTCCTCACCCCCTTGTTTTATTATCTACCCTATGCCGCGCTGGCCGCCGTCATCGTCGTCGCGGTCGCGGGACTGGTGGATTGGAAAACCGCCCGAAAACTGCTGACGGTAAAGCTGGCCAATGGGCTGAGCCTGATCCTTACGTTCGCGGCCACGCTGGCCTTCGGCGTCGAGGTCGGAGTCCTGCTCGGCGTGGTCTTTTCCATCTCCGTGTTCATCTGGCGAAGTTCGCATCCGCATGCCGCGGAACTCGGCTACTTCGAGCAGGAACGCGGCTTCCGCGACGTCGAGCGCTATCCGCGCGCCGTCACGCATCCCGACGTGCTAATCCTCCGCGTCGATGCCTCGCTCTATTTCGCCAACATGGCCTTTCTGGAAGACCTTCTGCGCCGTGCCGTTCACGACAAACCCGGCCTGCAATGGATCGTCATGGATTTCTCAGGCGTCAATGATATCGACGGCTGCGCGGTCGAAACACTCGAACGACTCATGGAAACTTACCGCGAGGCCGGCGTGGAATTTGCCACAGCCGGCATGAAAGGACCGGTACGCGACGTGGTCGGCCGGGCCGGTTGGCCGGAACGACTGGGTAAACGCATCGGCTACGTTTCGGTGCAACAAGCCCTAGATGATATCCGGAACAACAACCGCCGGCGCGAAACCACGTAGCGCAACGGCGGTGAGTTGGTCAGCAGGTTATTGATGATTGTAATAAACTGCGCGGCCCAATTTCCAGAGGAGTTGACGCTTTAGCCATTTGGAACGAGGAACCATGCGCAGCTCGTTTTTTAACAGGAGGGAACATTGGGACGGGGGGCGAGGGACGGGTGACGGGGGGTTGCGGGCAGAGGGTGGACAGAGCGGGTATTGTCAGAAGATGCAAATACGACCGACAGAGTTTATAAAACGCCTCGCGACTGCGGTCGCGGGGGGAGGATTTGCGGCGATTTCCACCCCGCCGGCCGCAGCCTGCGGGCGTTTTTCCCGACGTTAACCAGATGACAGTCAACAGCCCGCCGTGGATTCACGGCCGTCTCGGATTGCATGAACTTCGAGCCGTAGACGCACGTTGCTTATCATTTTAGATGGTGAACAGCCCTTCTCGCAGCAATTATTTCACTGTAAAGCTTCGTCCAACCCGTCTTTAGGGGTGGATTGGCGAAGATATTGATCTGGTCTGAGGCGGCCAATCTGGCTATAGCATGGCCTTATGAATGCCATGCTTCTGGAATCTTCGGTCGAG
>Ga0123335_1007120_pt1 | contig 12665 bp, 11 predicted proteins | sample BiotimSIPDNA_2_FD_89707 | JGI IMG/M metagenome (GOLD analysis project Ga0123335, IMG submission 89707) | Anaerobic biogas reactor microbial communites from Washington, USA - Biogas_R2 time_0 SIP DNA | ecosystem: Engineered > Bioreactor > Anaerobic > Unclassified | place: Washington, USA... | reverse complement strand
TTTACATGAGCATATTTTTCAACTTCATCAATTATTTGTTTAACTGAATAGCCATCATTAGAACCCAAATTAACTAAAATTGATTTATTATTATTCAATATATATTTAGCTCCTAAAACATGAGCTATAGCTAAATCAGATACATGAATATAATCTCTTACACATGTCCCGTCAACAGTATCATAATCATCTCCAAATACTTTCATTTTATCTTTAATTCCAAGTGCAGTTTGAACAGCAATAGGAATTAAATGAGTTAAATTATTTTTATTTAATCCTATTTCAAGAGATTCATCAGCTCCAGCTACATTAAAATATCTAAAAATACAATAATTCATATTAAATGCGCTACACACCCATTTAATCATGCGCTCACTAGCTAATTTACTATCTCCATAAGGATTTATTGGCAAAGTATAATCATCTTCCTCACAAATATATTTAGTAGGATTTCCGTAGACTGCAGCTGTCGATGAAAACACTACATTTCTAATATTAAATTCTGTCATAACCTCTAGCATTAATCTAACACCCTCAACATTATTATGGTAATATTCTAAAGGCATTTTCATACTTTCTGGAACAATTAATTTAGCCGCAAAATGCATTACCACATCAAATGGTTTAATTGCACATTCAATTCTAAATACTTCAACTAAATCTTCTTTCTTTGTTATATCTCCTAAATAAAATTTAGCGTCCCTATGAACAAAATTACGATCTCCTGTTGATAAATTATCCATAACAACAACTTCATTATTATCTCTAATAAGTTCATAAACAGCATGACTACCAATATAGCCTGCTCCTCCTATAACTAATATTTTCACGTTTCATCCTCCTCTTACTATATAAGTATATCATCAAAAGAAAAAAGATTAAACCAAGTCTAATCTTTTTAAGATAGTCATAATAATTTCTTTTTTCTTTTTTTAATTTAACAATACTATTTATTAAAAACAAACTATATTCAAACTTCAAAATTATTTAAATTTATGCTTAAACGCTGATATTTTTTCTTTGATTTTATTCTTAAACTGTTTACTATCTGTTAACATCAAATAAATTGCTTTTTTAAATTTAGAAAATTCCTGATATGATGATAAGTAATTGAAATCATTTATGTGTTTTTCATATAAATCGTTATGTGCTTTTTTAAAATCTACCAAAGCTTGAAAATTATTTTTAGCTAAATAGCACCTTATTGTATTATGTGCTAGGTATGATTTCTGACTATCAAATGTTTCTGGAGAAAGATTAAAATGCTGTTCCACATTTTCAAAAAAGCTTATATACTTACTACCATATTTTAAGTTAAATTCATCTTGCCCATTAATTTGTGAAGTTAACCACCACATTCCACCAGCATGTCTCCTATAGCAAGACATTACTTCATTAATAAAACCTATTTTCCCTTTTTCAGCATGAAGTAAATGAATATAATAATCTCCTGGAACTATATTTTGTGGAAATATATCTTTTAAGTTCTCCTTTTTGTTAAATCTCCAGCGATACACAACTGTATTAGTAGGAATAAAAGATTCTTTTAGAAGATCATCTAATGTACTAGTCTCTTTAAAATCTTTGGGATATATTTCCTCAGGCTTACTTTTGTCCTCAAAAAAGATATTAGTTTTATGAAAACAAACTGAATAGTCTTTATGATGATCTAAAAAGTCAACCTGTTTTTGTAATTTTTCACTATCTGTCCAGTAATCATCACCATCACACAAGGCCACATACTCCGTTTCCGCTAAAGAAAGAGTATTAATAAAATTATCCATTGGTCCAACATTTTTTTTGTTGAATATTGGTTTTATAATATCAGGATGCTTTTTTGCATATTCCTTCAAAATTTTCACCGTTGAATCCGTTGAACAGTCATCACTAATGTAAGCAATAAAAGGAAAATTGGTCTTTTGCATAACAAAACCATCTAATGCACTCTTAATATATTTTTCCTGATTATATGTGGTTGTAATAATTGTCAATTTAGTTTTCATTTTTACTACCTTCAATTTTTTTTGATAAAATAAGCATGTTTTTACTTCTTTCTTTAATTTTTTTTGCAGGAATACCAGCATATATAGTCCAAGAGTTAAGACTTTTATTTACAAACGTAAACGTCCCTGTCGCTGTTCCCTCTTCAATCGTTACACTAGGCATAACGATTGAATTTGCCCCTAATTGAACAAAGTTTTCAAATTTAATTGGACCTCCCTGAACATTAGTATACTCTTTGGGAACAAGCGGACTTATCATATATTCACCTGAAAAGTCATCAGACGCACTGTATAAAGTGCATCGAGCTGAGCAACCACAGTAATCACCTATTCTTATCCCATCTTTCCCATATAAGGCACAATATGCTGAAATATGTACATAGTTTCCTATCTGTATATCACCTGACAAAATACAAAAATCATCAATACGAACATTATTGCCTAAAGACATTTTTGAAGCTCCATATATACTAACTTTTTTACTAATCAATACATCAGTACCAAAAGACTTTAGTCCCAACTGTTTTAATTCCTCAATAGTATAAAAACTGTTCATTTCAAATCACTCCTTTCAATTTTATTTTCAATATAAGGCAATTCTCAAAATAGTTGCCATTATGGTTAGCTGTGTTAATATACGTAACAATATAAAAATAAAATTATATTTTAGTACTTTATTTTTCTTTCTCAAATTGACTTTCAATCAATCGAATTCTTTTTTTCACTTGATTACTTGTAGAATATTTTTCATTAACTACCTTGTAACCTTCTTTTGCTAATTTTGACAATTTTTTTGGATTATCATAAAAATAAATAATCTTCTTATATATATCACTAATTGATGGCTTAATTTTTACGAAGTCTTCTCCATCTTTTAAAAATATATTTTGATTTAATTCGTCTGTGGCAAAAAGGGCTACTTCATTTAGCATTGCCTCAGTGCATGATCCCGTTGGAAACCCATCAAATTTACCCTTACCAAGAACATATGGTATATTTGCAGAAATAATAATATCCTTATCTTTATAAAAATCTTTAAACCATTCCGTTTTTCTAATACCATAGAATTTTATTCTATCTTTAATTTCAGTAATATCAATAACTTTTTCATCAAACGAACCAACAACATGAAAATATATATTAGAATATTTTTTTGATAGTTTCTTTGCTACTTCAATAAACTTATCATATCCTTTATCGGCACCATTTCGTGTATACTTATGAGCAACAAAGCATATATCCAAATTACTTTTATCATTGCCACCATAATGTATTTTTTGATTTATATTAATGTTAAGTAGTTCTCTTGGAGTAACAATACCAGGTATGAAGCATATATCTTCTTCCTTACAAAAATTATTTTCTAGTAGAAACTTTTTAGTAATATGTTGAGTAACAACAACCTTTCTAAACATATTAGAAGAAAAAATTCTCTTTAACTTTTTTATACAAGCATTATCATTCATATCAAAGCCACCACCAGGATATAAAGTAAATATAAAGGGGATCTTAGCATCATTTAAAAATGTAATGTTATCAATATCTTTTGTTTGCATATTATTAACAAATGTAATGATAGCTAAACGTTTTTTATATATATTCATATTATCAAAAAAGCTTTGTGAATAAACTTCATTCTTAAATGGTAAAACATAAAAATTTTTTTTAAATTTAGGATACTGATTAGTGAAATTTTCAATTACTTTTACAACACTATTTTTTTCATTCAAGGCACTCAAACTAAATCCAGTAGTTAAACAATTTACATGCTTAAAATAATTAAAATAAGACATGTATTCTTCATACCTGAATGGGGATAGACTACAAGGAAAAACATCATCAAATATGTAAAGTATCCTGTCTCTTTTTAATACATAAAATCTCACTTGTAACTTTTTTAAAATTTTTTTATAAAATCCACTATTAAATAAAAACAGAGGATTTCTTTTTATATATCTCAATAATCTATACATTAATCCTTTTTTATTTACATTAATTAAGTCTTGCTTTTCGGCTTTTCGCTTTGAAATATACAAATTATTTGAAAGGGTTTTTAAATACTCATTTAAAAGAGGCGTTTTTACAATATACTTGAACCATTCATCGGCTTTCGTACAATCAGGGTTTTTCCAAGGCTTTATGCTAGTTGCATAATGTAACTGTACAGTGTTTTTCATTGATTCTTCTAATTCTTTTCTTGAATAATTTTGATCATTATCAAAATCCGAATCTTCTCTATAGTAATCCCAAATATACGAACAGGCAACATATTTTAAATGAAGTTTTTTAGTTTTTGGATAACAGCATAAATTTAAAACATCCTGTTCCATCTGGTTAATTCTATAACCATCTTTTTTAAAGCATTCAATAAATTTTTCTTCCATCTTATCTTCTCTTAATTTTTTTAAATTGAAAACAATATATCCTCCACAAAAAGCACTTAATTTTTTAATTTCCTCATCACTGAAAACAGGACTATAATTATCCATATAATGCATAATTTTTCCTACTGCCTGTACACCAGCTAAATAATAATCTTCTTTTACTTCAAAATCTGTATAACTTTTTGAAATATCATTTAAAAATACCACGTCAACATCTGAAATAATGATTTTATCATATTGAGGAAAAATAGAAGCAACAAGTACTTTGTACATAACTTCCTTTGAAAAATGACCTTTCGTTTTTATCTGTTGCCATAAATCATCAAAACGATTAGACATATCAATAAATTCTAACGAAGAAAAGTCTGAAAACTTCTTGATTGTTTCATTAAGTTTTCCTTGATGATCTAAAGTTATATCAGAATGTAAAACATAAAGTTTGTAATTAAAGTTTTTATTAGCATTTTCTAGCAATGAATAAAACGCGACAGCTGCCGGTATTACATAATTGTTATCAAAACAAAACATTATTGGTATTTCTACTTTCATAATATTACCTCCTATATAATTATTACTTATTTTTCGTCAAACAATAATCTTCTTTCTCTCTTAAAGTTTTTTTCACTATATTGCAAATTAAAATTACATCTTCATTTGATAAATCAGGATAAAGAGGTAAACAAGCAATTCTAGATGAAATATCTTCTGAAATTGGGCAATCATATTGTGCTTTCAAATATGGCAACTTATTCAATGATGGATAAAAGTATCTTCTAGCTGATATTTCTTCCTTTTTCAAAGAATTAATAACATCCAGCAAATCTCTCTCACTATTAAAAATTACTGGGTAATATGCATAATTATATTCAAGATTATCAACATTTTTTGGTCTTTGAACAAATCCTTTTAATAATTCATCATATAAATCTGTAACTCTTTTTCTTTCCTCAATTACTTCTTTTATATATTTCAAATTCGCTAGTCCCATGGCGGCATGAAATTCCGAATTTTTAGCATTAATTCCAACTTCTTGATAATCATCTACATTAAAACCAAAGCGCTTCGTCAATTCTATCTTATCACTAACATATTTATCTTTAACTATGCAAGCTCCACCCTCAACTGTATGAAATACCTTTGTAGCATGAAAACTACAAGTTGAAATATCACCATAAGAAAGCAATGATTTTCCATTATATGTAACTGCAAAAGCATGAGCAGCATCATAAATTACTTTCAAATTATGGCGGTCTGCTATTTCTTGTATTTTATCAACATCACATGGATATCCAAAAACGTGAACAGCTAAAATAGCTTTTGTATTATCAGTAATAGCTGCTTCAATTTTTTCTGGATCAATGCAAAAATTATCAGGCTCAATATCAACAAAAACAGGTGTACATCTTTCCCACATTATTGTTGTTGTGGTTGCTACAAATGAAAATGGTGTAGTAATTATCTCTCCATCTGTAATATCCAATGCATTTATCGCTAATTGTAATGCAACAGTTCCATTTGTAACAACGTGGAAATTTCCACATTCAAAAATTGTTTTAATTTTGTTTCTAATTCTCTTAATAACGGTCCTTGATTAGTTAAATAAACCTTGTCCCAAATTTTTTTAAGATACTCTTCATATTCCTCTATTGGTGGCAAAAAACTCTTTGTTACATTTATCATAATTCATCTATCCTCCGTAGTTATTTTTTGTATGCTTCTTTATAATTACCATTTTTAATATTGTCAATCCAATCAATATTATTTACATACCAATCAATAGTTTCTTTCATTCCATCCTCAAAAGAATAAGTTCTATTCCATGCTAATTCATTTTCAGATTTAGTTGAATCAATTGCATATCTCATGTCATGCCCTGGGCGATCAGTTACATAAGTAATTAATGACTCTGGTTTGCCTAATTGTTTCAAAATTGTTTTAACAACTTCTAAATTAGTTCTTTCGGCATGTCCCCCAAGGTTGTAAACTTCACCAATTCTACCATTTCTAACAATTAAGTCAACACCAACGTTATGATCATGAACATGAATCCAGTCTCTAACATTTTCGCCTTTTCCATAAACCGGAATATTTTCATCATTCAAAGCTTTGCTAATAACAACTGGTATCAATTTTTCTGGAAACTGATATGCTCCATAATTATTTGAACATCTTGAAATTGTGGCAGGCAATTTAAATGTACGATAATATGCCATAACAAGCAAATCTGCGCTTGCTTTTGATGCAGAATAAGGGCTTGAAGTATGGATTGGAGTATCTTCAGTGAATAATAAATCTGGTCTATCTAGTGGTAAATCACCATATACTTCATCAGTAGAAACTTGATGATATCTTTTAACCTCATATTTTCTAGATGCATCCATTAAAACTTGTGTACCAATAATATTTGTTGTTAAAAATATACCTGGATTTTTAATAGAATTATCAACATGACTTTCAGCCGCAAAATTTATTACAATATCAAAATGCTCTTCTTTAAACAAATTATCAACAAATTCAGCATCAGTAATATCACCTTTAACAAATTTAAAATTACTTTTATTTTCAATTGTTTTCAAATTATTATAGTTTCCTGCATATGTTAATGAATCCAAACATACAAACTGATCATCTGGATAATTGTTTACTTCATAATGCAAAAAATTACTACCGATAAATCCAGCTCCGCCTGTTACTAATATTTTCATATTATTTCATCCCCTTAATTTTAATTTTTTCCTCTTCACAAATTGATAAAATATATTTACCATAATCAGTCGCTTTTAATTCTTCTCCATTTTTGTTTAATTCATCAATATCAATAAAGCCTTGTGTAAAAGCTATTTCTTCTATACAAGCTACATAATAACCTTGAGTAGATTGAATTGATTCAACAAATGAACTAGCTTGATTCATCCCTTTTGGAGTGCCGGTATCTAGCCATGCCATACCCCTACCTAATGTTACAACTTTTAATTGCTTTCTTTTTAAATATTCATTATTTACTGCTGTTATTTCTATTTCGCCTCTATTTGAAGGCTTAACATTTTTTGCAATATTAATAACTTCATTATCATAAAAATACAATCCGGGAACAGCGTATTGAGATTTTGGATCTTCTGGTTTTTCTTCAATTGAAATTGCATTCATGCTTTTGTCAAATTCAACAACACCAAATTCCTTTGGGTTTTTTACTGGATAGCCAAAAATTGTTGCTCCTTTTTTATTGCTGATAGCTTCTTTTATAGCAATGCTAATTCCACCACCATGAAAGATATTATCTCCCAATATTAAACATACAGAATCCTTACCAATAAAATCTTCACCTAAAATAAAAGCATCAGCTAAACCTCTAGGCTCAGTTTGAACTTTATATTCAAATTTAACACCAATTTTACTACCATCACCCAATAACTTTTCATATTGGGAAATATCGGTTGGCGTAGAAATAATCATTATTTCTTTAATTCCGGCCAACATTAAAACAGATAAAGGATAATATATCATTGGTTTATCATAAATCGGTAATAGTTGCTTTGATACAGCAATTGTCATAGGATATAAGCGGGTTCCTTTTCCACCAGCTAAGATAATTCCTTTCATATTTTACCACCCTTCAACTTTTATAATTCTTCTGCAAAATTTCTTTCTAATTTTCTAAATATTACTAAACCAATATTGAATAAAACTATTGAAACTATAATTATTAATGCTAAATCTTTTAAGTTGGGCATTTGTTTATAAAAAAGTATATCTCTATACGAATTTATAATTGGAGTCATAGGATTTAACAACAATATTGCTTTCATAGATGCTGGAACCATATCCATTGAATAAACGATTGGTGTCCCATAAAACATCACCATTAGTAAGACTGTGATTATATGTTCGAGATCTCTTATATATACAGTGACAGAAGATAAAATAAATGTTATCCCTAACAATAAAACATATTGGGAAATTAATACAACTGGAAAAAGCAAAATATACCAACTAACTCCTAGGCCAGTCACAAATATAAAGAACAACATAATAATACAAGAAATTAAAAATGTGATAACATTACTTGTTACAATTGATATCGGTATAATTTCTCTCGGAAAATAAACCTTTTTTAAAATGCTACCATTTGCAACAACTGAGAAAGCTCCTTGAGAAACAGTCTGAGTAAAAAATGTCCAAGGAATTAAAGCTGTGAACAAAAACATTGTATAATTAGGTATTTGAATTTTCATTATTTTTGAAAAAACAACAGAATATACAACCAGCATTAATAAAGGATTCAGGTATGACCAAACCACGCCTAACCAAGCGCCTTTATATTTACCTCTTATCTCTTTTTGGATATTTGTCTTTAAAAGTTCTCTATACTGGTATAAGTCTTTAAATAATTTCATTTTTTTCACCCACAAATCTTCAAATATTCTTTTGTCACTTCTGCTGAAGGGCCATCCATTTTAACACGACCTTCATAAAGCCATATAGCGCGATCACAAAACTTGTTAACAGCATCCATCGAATGTGTAACTAAGACAATCGTCTTTCCAGACGTTTTAAGTTCTGCCATTTTTTCATAACAACGATCTTGAAAATGTTGATCTCCCACTGCAAGTATTTCATCTATTAATAAGATATCAGCATCAACATTTATTGCAACTGAAAAAGCCAGTCTCATATACATTCCTGATGAATATGTTCGAACTGGATTATCAATGAATTCTTCTAATTCTGAAAATTTAATAATTTCTGGAACTCTGGCATCTATTTCTTTTCTGGTTAGTCCAAAAATAGAAGCATTAAAATATATGTTTTCACGGCCAGAAAAATCAGGATGAAATCCTGCTCCTAGCTCTAACAATGAAGTTAGCTTACCATTAGTTATTATTTTACCTTTGTTAGGATAAATTATTTTAGTCATCAATTTTAAAAGAGTTGATTTGCCAGAACCATTAACCCCAATAAGCGCTACTGTTTCACCTTTATTAATTACCAAATCAATATCTTTTAAAATATGTAAAACATCTGGTTTATTACTTTTTTTAAAGAATAATATTTTTTCTTTTAATGTATTAGCTTTATCATAAAAAAGTTTGAAATCTTTATAAACGTTCTTAACTATTATAGCTTCTTTTACTGTTTTTTCCATCTCAAATCTCCTAACTATTACCACTTAATAATAACATATATTATTATATTATAAAAGCAAATAAGGCCATTTTATTGGCCGAACTTCTTCTTAGTTTTAGCATATCCTGGGATAACAAATAATATGACTAATAATTTGTTTATTAAACCCGTTGTGTTTTTTATTACTTGTTTCTTTTTTTGTCTGGTTAAATAACTAAATAATATGTAATGTTTTAAAATGTGTATTCTATATTTTAGTGGTACTCCACTAAAATTAAATTTAAACATTTCTAAATAATAATAGTAATGAGCATAAGGATTTTTTTTAAATACTTCTATTATATTTTTTGTATAACCATCACCTAAGTATTCACATACAACAGCTGGAATATTGAAACATTTTAAACCCCTGTATTGTAAATCCATTTCGTGATACATTCTACCTTCGGTAGCAAATCTCTCACCATTTTCTAGCTTATGTTTAAATTGCTTTCTAATGTTGCTTTTAAAAGCTAAGGTCTTATCACCTGTTACTCCATCTTTGAAATACATATCAAAGATGCGAGATACTTTGCCTTCCCTTTTAAAAGGACTTCCAATTATTTTTCCTTCTTTGGTAATTCTTGGAAATGCTAATCCATAAATAGTATCATCATCTTTTATTTCTTCCCATTTTTCTAAGACATTTCTAAAACAATCATCCGTAAAGTAATCATCTGAATCGCATTCTATCTCTATCTCACCTTTAATATATTGTAATAGATTATTTAAAGCAACCATCTTACCTTGATTTGGTTGCTTAAAGTATCTTATATTAATGGCATTTTCTTTGATCCATTCATTAACTAGGACCTCTGTATTATCATTTGATCCATCATCCATAATTAACCATTCGAAATCAGGACAATCCATTTTGTTTTTTATTAAACTGTTATATAGATTAGGAAGTGTATAACCTCTATTATAAGTTGGAGTAAGAACTGAAATCTTCATAATTACCTCCTATAGAATTGTTTTAATCTCTTCTATTATTTTATCACTATTATATTTTTTTTGTTTGGTTGTTTTTATTTTATATTTATTAGTTATAACTTTTTTTAGGCCATTATAAATACCCATAAAATCATTATCAACAATTAATTTATTATCATAATTGTTTAATATTTCTCTTGCCCCTGTATTAGTTGAAATAATCATTCTATCTAAGATCATTGCTTCTACTATTACTGTTGGATAGCCTTCATAAAGGGACACTAAAACAAAGTTTTTAACTTTTTTAACATAAGAATAAGGATTACTCTTTTGACCTAACAGTATGAAGTTATCACTCATTTCTAAGGTATCAATTAATTTAACTAATTGAGGCTTTAGAGGGCCATCACCAATAATATATATTTTATGATTATAACCATCATTTATTAACTTTTTAGACGCTAATAAAAGACGATCAACCCCTTTAGCTTTTACTAAACGACATACACTAATGAATGAAGGTATTTTTGTGTCTACTTTAAAATCAACTTTTTCTTTTGAAACATTGATTACTCTTTTAGCATTAATATAATTATTTATAACTAGTTTTTTATTTTTAATTTTAAAGATACTATTAAATCCCTTTAGGGCATCTTGACTAACAAAGATTATCTTTTTATACTTTTTATATGTCTCTTCAATGTTTTTCTTTTGAGAGACTTTAGATAGATGTAGGGACAGATTAGTATGAACCCATGCTATCTTATCAAAGCTAGAACTTTGAGCCATTAAAGATGTCATAGGGCCTTCTAAGAAGGCTATTCCACGATCAAACTTGTTATCAATAAATTGTTTATAAATGCTTTTTAAAAAGAACTTATTTTTAAACATCAAGCTCATCTTTCTCTTTTCAAAGAAAGATAGTTCTTCGTACTTAGTTTCTTTATAAGAAATTAGTTTAATACTCTTATCTAATTCATTTTCTAAATCACCATTACCATAAATAGTAAATATAGTAATATCATAATCTTTACATAATTTATTGACTAAATCTACTAATATTTTTTCAGCTCCACCCATATTCAAGTTAGTAATTCCAAATACTATTTTTTTCATTTTTTATTACTTCCTTTCCAAGAATTAATTTTATTCAATAATAACAAATGAATAATTATAATTATAGGCATAACTGATGTATTAAAATAAACATGCCCCGCTGACGAAGAAATTATATAACTCATAAATATACCTGACATATACATTATATACTCGACATCAATTTTTTTAATATTTTTAATTCCTTTATATAATCCATAAATAAAGATACTAAGAAATGGCATCGCATATAAGATAAAACCTATGATACCAAAATTAAAGAATAAAGAAATGCCTTCCATCTCTAAAGTTAAAGCTCCAAAGTTCGCTAAATAACCATTACCAAATAACTTTAACAGAATGCTTCTTTGATAACTATATAAATAATAATTATAAACTAATTGTTGAGTTCTCAAATTGGTATTAGCTATTTTATTTTTATTAGCATAATTATACAAACTTATTACAGCTTTCTTTTGTTCGACACTTATATATTTATTATCTAGCGTGTTATTATCAATTGCTTTTTTTATATCTAAAACATCATAAGCAATATGAATTTTATCATCTGTTATATTAGATAATTGCTTTCTTCTTTCTAAGGTATATGAGCCAAATAAAAGAAGGATTACAAATAAACCAACAATACTAAAAAATATTATTGGTAAATATTTTTTAATAATATTTAATTTATTGTTTAATAAGTAATAAATTAAATTAGATATACCATAAATAAATAATACTAATAAACCACCAAATAAACCTACACGGCTACCTATTAAAAAGCATAAATATAAAATAATTGATAAAACAAAAGTGATTTTATAAACTAATTTTATTCCTTTTTTAGCTAAATAAGGCAATAAAACAAATAATGATGTAATAAGTATTGCTCCAACAGCTCCACTAGTATTATACCAACCCTTATAACCAATACCCTCAACATATGAACTTAATGAAGTATTAGATATTATAGCAATATAAATACTTGATATATAAAAGATAACATAGTAGAAAAGATAATCAATTAATTGGTTTTTCTTTTTATAAAATACATATAAAAATAATATACCAGTAAATATTAAAT
>Ga0123335_1007118_pt1 | contig 12666 bp, 9 predicted proteins | sample BiotimSIPDNA_2_FD_89707 | JGI IMG/M metagenome (GOLD analysis project Ga0123335, IMG submission 89707) | Anaerobic biogas reactor microbial communites from Washington, USA - Biogas_R2 time_0 SIP DNA | ecosystem: Engineered > Bioreactor > Anaerobic > Unclassified | place: Washington, USA... | reverse complement strand
GCTATCCTTGACTTAATTTAAAAACTTAGTTTTGAATGCTTCCAAGACCTGGATGAATTCTTCCGGTAGGAAACGCTTTCCCTTTTGAGCGATATCCATTGGTACACCGCCGTAGCAAGCTTCAGCAATGCCGCCTGTAATGCAGGCGATGGTGTCGCTGTCGCCACCAATCGAGATGGCTTTACGAATGGCATCTTCGTAATGCTCGGATTCCAGAAATGCGATGATGGCTTCCGGGACGGATCCCTGGCAGGAGACATCAAAGGAATAGCCAGGTCGGATTTCAGTTAGGGTTCGATTTAAATCGTAGTTAAATCGAATTGTAATTTCATCACGAATCTCCGATTGGGAGGCACCCTGACGTGCCATAAGGATCGCCAGGGCGGTGGCTTGTGCGCCTTTGATCCCTTCCGGGTGATCATGCGTCACAACGGCACTGCGCATTGCTTCTGCCAATACCTCATCTACAGTATTGAATGCAAACCCGACCGGGCTGACCCGCATTGCTGATCCGTTGCCCCAACTGTTATAAGGCTGGGGATTTTCCGCGTAAATCCAATGGCTGTAATTGCCGCCATAGCCACGTCCAGGGTAGCGGCGGGAGAAATCCTGATAGGTTGTGGTGTAATCATTTCCAGTCACCAGGGCATGCGCAGTGGCGGCTGTGAGCACGGTATCGTCGGTGAAAAAGCAATCCTCCGAAAAGAATTCAAACTCAGTCGTCTTGATATTGTCCCATTCATAAACCGATCCAACAATGTCGCCGATCATGGCTCCTAACATCGTTTCCTCCTATACTCGTTAACCGAAGATTGATACCTGGAGGGCACCACCTTGGACATCGATTGATTTTTTAGTTATTTATTACCACTCAATCTCAACTAACCTGATCAATATTTCCTTGCCATCCCCGAAAATTGAAACCCGGCTGCCTCCCAGGAGGATTTTTCCCAAGCGTTGACAGCATCGAAGACCAACTTTGCAGGGGTCATCGTCCGAACTGCCTCGGGATCAAGCTCTTTGAACTGGTCATGACCTACCGCCAGAACGAGCACATCCGCTTTGGATAGGGCACTTTCCATATTGTTGACATTGTGGATGCCTTCTATGGATGTATTGGGGCGAAAGGGTTCATAAGCATAAACATCAGCGCCTAATTGGCTTAACTGCTCAGCCAGGTCAACTGCTGGACTTTCTCGAATGTCATCAACATTGGGTTTGAATGAAAGCCCAAGCACAGCCACCGTTTTCCCAACTAATCCGCCTGCAGCTTTTTCGATCACACTGGCTACAAAGATAGGCTGCTCATCGTTGACCTGACGAGCCGTTTTGATCAATTCAGATTGTTCTGGCGCAGCTTCCACTAAAAACCAGGGGTCGACACTCACGCAGTGCCCACCCACGCCCACACCCGGGCGTAAAATATTAACCCTGGGGTGCAGGTTGGCAATGCTGATTGCTTCCCAAATATCAACGTCAAATTGCTGCGCAAGGCGGGAAAATTCATTGGCAATGGCGATATTAATGTCGCGCGAGGTGTTTTCCATCAGCTTGACCATTTCAGCCGTGGTCGCATCGGTCAGGATGATGTCGCCTTTGACAAATTTGCGATACAGATCACGCCCGGCTTGTGCTGAAACCTGGTTGATACCGCCAATCACCCGGGCGTTGGTAACCAGTTCCTGTAAAATTTTTCCGGGTAGGACTCTTTCTGGTGAATAGGCGAGCAAAAAATCTTTGCCTGCTTTCAAGCCGCTCGTTTCCAAAATTGGGGTGACGAGATCCATTGTTGTGCGGGGAGGTGAGGTGGACTCCAGGATCACAAGATTGCCCGGTTTGAGATAGGGGAGAATTTCCTCGGCAGCTGAGATGACCGCCCGCATATCCGCGCGTTTGTCCTCATAAAATGGCGTGGGAACAGCGATAATGAAAGCATCGGCTGGTTTGACCTCATACTCAACTTTGAGGCGACCACTTTCCAGTGCGCCCATCACCAAATCTTGCAAGCCGGGTTCGAAGATATGTACTTTGCCGGCTCGCAGTCCATCAATGATATCGGGATTGATATCCATACCGGTGACATTCAGACCAGTACTTGCGAAGATGCTGGCTGTCGGAAGGCCAATATAGCCCATACCAATGACGCATAATGATTTGAAGTCCAAGGGTGTTATCCTTTTGTTTGTTGTGTGCAAAAATCAATTTGATGGCAGAATTTTACCTTATTTTATTTTTAGCAGTCAGAAAGCGTGAGGGACTCGATTTGTACAGGAAATTACAGCCCCTTACCGCTGATCAGCACCCAAACCGTCTTGATGATGATATAGATATCAAGCCAGATAGACCAGTTACTGATGTAGTACTCATCGAGCAAAAGCCGCTCTTTGAAGGATGTGGCATTGCGCCCCATCACCTGCCACCAACCCGTTATGCCGGGCCTTACCTTCAGGATGATCTTGGCGTAGTTTCCCATTTCGGGAAGTTCCCTTGGCAGGTAGCTGCGCGGACCGATCAGGTTCATATCCCCCTTCAATACATTGATCAATTGAGGCAGCTCATCAAGACTGTAGCGGCGCAGAATTCTGCCCACTTTGGTGATTCGGGGATCTTTGGCGAGTTTATGATAGGTTTCATACTCCTGCTTCGCCGCTGGATCGCTATCTAAAAGGTCTTGCAGCATCTTTTCTGCCTGGTCATACATGGTTCGGAACTTGAGGCTGTCGAAGATCTCCCCATCCTGCCCAAGGCGTTCCTGTTTATAAAAAATGGGTCCTTTTGAATCGATCCGGACCAAAATGGCTAAGATCAGGAAGATGGGCCAGGTGAACAACAACAGCAGAAGCGTGAGGAACATATCCAGGATGCGTTTGATAATGGTTTCGCGTTTATTCAGCAGGTGATAATTGGTCTCAATCGCAAGGATCCCATGCAGATCGATCGTTCGGACCCAGAGCGAGCCGAATGGTGCGGTGTTGAGCACAAACATGATGTTGGGGAAGACATCTCGCATCCAGTGAAAGTTAAAAGAGAGGATGTTGTCTATAGGATCGGTAAAAACGACATGCTGGATACCGGTTCGTTTGACAACCTCTTGAAGCTCCTGTTTTGTTTTTAAAACGGGAATTTCGTGAATCGGTTCGGTAGATTTTGAAAGGGGATCAAAATAAAAGACCGGTCGAAATCCTAATCGCCGGTTCTGAAGCAATTTTTCAATGACGGGTGAGACATTTCCCTGCGCTCCAACCACAACCATCGGGATGCCCCACCATGCGAATTTTGAAAAACGATTGCGTAAAGCGAAACGCCCTAACATCATGAACAGTGCGGAAATGAACCAGGTCAGGACGAAGATCATTCGAGAATAGGCAAGGGCCAATTGCTGCAAGAATAAGAACACACCCAGGAAGATCGAGGCCAGCGAAACAACATAGAGTACTTTCTGCATCTCATGCACAGCGGCTAAACCAAACCCGGGATATAATCCGCTAAGCCATGCCAGCACGATAGTGAAGATGACATAGAAGATCAAGCCATTCAAGATCAGCGGCCAATTCACCGCGCCGCCCATGAGTGGTTCAAGCAAATACCTGATCCCAGCAGAGATGAATACGGCTGAACTGATCGTCACGATATCCAGCAAAATGAGCAAAAGGTTCACTATCTGGCTGCGGTTTTCCAGAAGCGTTGATTTTATGCGCTGGTTCGTTTTAGAATTCATGGCAGTCTTATTTTATCAAAGATAAGCATAATCGTCATTTCTTAGACTCATTACAATGAGTGATTTTCCCACGATATTTGATGAGCATCTTGATCGCGCTTGTAATATGGTGACGATTGGCTTTGCTCATGATCTTTTTTCGACCTTCTGCAATGTGCTCGTGGTAAGCCCGGGCAGTTTTGACATAGCATACTTTCCAATCATTCTGCCACATCCGACAGCACAGGTCTTCATCTTCAAAATACATGTAAAACCGTTCATCAAACAACCCGACCTGGTCAAGGGCTTTTTTTCTCAGCAGAATCACTGCACCTGTGACCCAGTCTACAGGTGTGATCTCTCCAAATTGAACATCTTTCATAAAATAGGCATCGATCGAAGGTAAATTTTTGAAAATTGTATCGAGATGAAGTGCGCGTACCACCAGCACGCCAAAAGTGGCAAAACGTCTGCGTGAAGGCTGGACGGTTCCATCCATGTTCAGCAGCATGGGGGCAGCAATCCCAACCGCTCGGTCCTCTTCCATCAGCCTGACCAGAGGGTCAATCATGTTTGGCAGGCAGATCACATCGGGATTGACCAGTAAGTAATACTCGAAATCTGGAAATTGCTGGATAACGGCATTAATATTGCTGGCAAACCCCTTGGGTTCCGGATTCTCCATAAGCTTAATTTTAGGATATTTTTTAGAGAGCCATTCTTTGGTTAGTTGATCCCTGACATTGTTGATCACAAAGATTTGCGAGGAGGATGGATCCACAATGCCCGAAATGGATTCAATTGCTTTTGGAACCATGTCGGTGTGTTGGTGGTTGATGGTGATTACAGCCAGTCGCGTCATTTCAGGTGGGGTCAATCCCAATTTTGAAAGATTATTTATGTCTAACCCAAATTTGCACGGTTAAGTGAGATCAATTGTGTGAATCTAATTCTACCATAGCGACTGGTTCTAATTTTCCTCACGATGACCGGTCAGTCATACAAAAATATCTAGACGAATGCCAAAGGGCTCAGCGTTCACCATGCATTTCAGCCTGGAGTTGTTCATAAAAACCCACAAGGAATGTATGCCTTGCTTGTGCAACCGCCTTGCCGCTTTCGGTAAACATGCGGCTCTTGACGTTGGTCAATTTGAATAGGAATTCGTGGTAGGAAGAATGAGGTTCACCGGGTTGTTTCTTGCCGGTTTTTATAAATTGTTGTGAGGGTTCTGCGTAGGCAGGTTCACCCTCCAGGGCGGCGTACGCAATTGTTCGGGCAGCACCGGTGGCGCCCAACACATCCAGTTTATCCGCGTCAAAGAGCACTTTTGCTTCCAGCGTTTCAGGTTCATGCTCCTTACCCCGGTATCGATGTGCGAGGATACAATGCTGGACAGCCTCAATGCGATCTTCAGGCCAATTTTTTCCGCGTAACACTTCAACAGCAAAGCGAGCTGAGGTAATGTGGTGTTCTGCCCGATCTTCGGCATTTCCACCTGGAGCACTGCCACGAGAATCGTGCAGGAGGGCAGCCGCACGAACGATTTCGAGGTCTGCGCCTTCAGCGATTGCCAGGTGTTCTGCCATCCGATACACGCGCAAAACGTGGTTATAATCATGGACAGGATCGGAATCCTGGTACCATTCTCGGGCTTCTTCGATGGTGATGTGTTCCATAGATGGGTGACCTCTTCTAATGGTGGTTTAGAGTATGTTGAGATTGATAAACCCGAGCAAAATGCCAGCGATTATTAACAGGATCACAAGCACCAAACCCGTTCGGAAAATTTTCCACACCAACTTGAAAGCACCTCGCAGGATAAATACCCCGCCAAATAGAAGGATAACAGCTCCAACGGCATACAGAATGTTTTGAAAATTATTGATCATTATCACCATGGCCCGACCAGGTTTCAGGTTGGAAGCAGGTCATTTAATCGGGTAAATCCTGCCACGTTTGATCACATAGGCTACAAGATTGGTGCCAAATCGGTAGCCAAGATGACGATAATCGTCCACATCCAGGATCAACAAGTCGGCTTGTTTACCTGTTTCAATTGATCCGATTGCATGATCGCGTTCAATGGCAGCAGCGGCATTGATCGTTGCGGCAGCGATAGCCTGCGCAGGTGTGAGACCTAATTTTCGGCAGGCAAGACCAATCATAAACTGCATGGATTCACACCAGGATGTGCCGGGATTGGTGTCCGTGGCAAGGGCAAGCACAGCCCCAGTTTCGATCAATGTTCTGGCAGGCGTGTAGGCATCTTCATTCAAACCAAAGGGTGTGCCCGGCAAGGAAACAGCCACTGTGTTAGATTGAGCCAGTGCACGGATGTCATCCAACGAGGTTTTAACCAGGTGATCAGCCGATGCTGCGCCAAGTTCGACAGCCAGTTTTGAACCACCCAGGTTTTCGAATTCATCCACATGGATTTTGAGCGGAAAGCCAAGGTTTCGGGCGGTTTCCAATATCTGGTGGGATTGTGCCAGGTCAAAAGCGCCTTTTTCACAGAAAACATCCACAAAGGGCAATGGGGTCCCGGACTGATGGCTTTCCCACCATCCACCGAGCTCAGGCAGCATCTCGGTGCAGATCAGGTCAACATACGCCTGGGCTCGTCCCTGGTACTCTGGGGGGACGGCGTGGGCAGCTAAAAAGGTGGGGGCCATTTCCAGTGGGCCTTCCTGGTTTAGCGCTAAAATCGCTTTGAGCTGTTTGATCTCATCTTCAAAGGTTAATCCGTAACCTGTTTTGACTTCAACCGTTGTTGTGCCGTAGGAAAAAGCAAGCTCTGCCCGTGTGCGCGTTTGCTGGATAAGTTCCTTTTCAGTCGCCTGTCGGGTTGCCCTGACAGTGGAAAGGATTCCACCGCCCGCTTCAAGGATTTCCATGTAGGTTTTTCCCTGCAAACGCAGCGTGAATTCAGCTGCGCGATCTCCCGCCCATACCAGGTGGGTGTGAGGATCTACAAAACCGGGCAGCACGACTTTCCCTTTCGCATCAAAGACATCGGCAGCGGGAAAGGACTTTAAAAGATCTTTACTTTGGCCGATAGCCAATATTTCTTCACCATGAATTGCAACAGCACCTTCTGGTATGATGCCTAACTCACCCAGGTGATCACCGCGCTGCTTGCCGCCGGCCAAAGTTAGAAGCTGTGATGCATTATGGATAATAACGATTTCATCGTTTGGTGCCATGGCTGCCTTTCTGCTGATCATTATAACAAAGGCCAGGGGTATGCCCGCCGATCCTCGGGGGGGAGGGGATAAATTTGGTTCTGCGAAAGTGCGTTTGCACGGTTTTGCATTGCATTGATCTCGGCGAGACTGAGCAAGGGCTGAAGTGCTTTAAACAGTGTTTCGCCCGGGTGTAATGCCTGGATTAATTGTTCCAGATCCAGCAGCAGCTCTGGTGGGATTGGCTGCCCAGCCAGGTCCCACACAACGGTACGGAGCTTATCCTCAACATGGAAACTCAGACCGTGATCAATCAGCCATAATCTCCGTTCAGAGTCGAACAGGAAATGACCTCCTTTACGATCCGCATTATTAATCAGGAGATCAAAGAGCATGACCTTTGGGATTTCTCCACGATCACTTTCAGCCAGGTTGAAATAGTGCTGATCTGGATCGTGTTCGATGAAGTATTGAACCGACCCGGGTCCGATTGGCGCTCGTTGTTTTCGGAATACGGTTGGTGGAACCAGGTCCCATCCCAGCGCGTCACTCACCAAATAAGCAGCGACCTCACGTTTAGCCAGGGTCTGGTTGGGAAAATCCCAAAGCGGACGTTCACCCTGGATGGGTTTGTAAACAGTTTTCAGGGTGTGTTCACTGAGCTGGCAAATACCCATAAAGGTGTAATTTGATCCATAAATGAATTGTCCTTCCAGGTGCATTTTTCCATTCTGGAGCACTGAAAGGATCAAGTCTTTATCCATAAACATTTACTTTCAGGGGGTGGTTTTATGACCGTTATTTTTGGGTGAGAATTCCCCGGGAGGCAGGATAGGTTCCCCGGTCGATGGCCAGACAGGTCGTCCCCGGCTGGAAAGCTCTATTCCCCACCGCCCTAATGCCCATAATTGTGAACGTGTGCACCAAAAACGAATTTCACTCAAGTCTTCATCATCTTTTTCGGTATCCAGGGGAATCTCCTTGGCAATTAAGACCATCAAATCTTGTTCGGGGTCATATCCCAGGCTCAATTCACCAACGCGAAACAAGGGGTCAAAGGGCGGTGTGAGACTCATTTCTTCTTCTGTGTAGTTGGGGGAGGCATCCAGCATATCCGGCAATTTTTCACGCAACTCGGACATTAGATTTTCGATCGCCAGTGCAAGGGTTTGGATCTGGAATTTTTCAACCAGCAAGGTGATGACCTGTTCAGAGTTCCTTCCCTGGAGATAAAAAACACGATCACCAGGCTCACCGATCGCATCAACTGTAATTTGTGAAACTGATTTCATGTCAATATTAATTCGCGGCATTCCTTATCCATCCTATTCAATATTTACTTGGATTCTACCAGAAATGGTTTTAAGGTGTTAATCACAGCGTTATGTCAGAACGCAAATTTTCTTCAGGTTTGATGCTTTGGATCGATCCAACGCCATTAGATATGAGAGATGGAAATATTATTTGCCCCCATCATCCCCTCTAATTTATGGATCAATGTTTCTGTTAAACCCGTGGTGACATTGGGAAAATTGATCTCGTACATACAGCCGTTTTCCTGTACCCGAAAGGCAAACTGATCTCGTCCGGGTCTTGAAACTAAAATATCGTGGACCAGGCGCAGACGGCGGACATCCTTGTGTTTATCACCGCAGGTGCTGAGTTTAATGGTAATACACCTGGGCTTTTGCTCAGGATTTGGCAAGGGTTCTGGTTTGGGAAGGTTGGGTTTCAGGATGTGAAAACCTGCAGAGATCGGGGGCGTTTCTTGCATTTGTGTTTCTGCAATCACAATGGACCCTGTTTCTTGTGTAAGGGTTACTTGCGTTTTGGATCTTTCAGCGTAATTTTCTGTTTGGACATCCACTTGGATATCCAGTGGTGGGGCATTTCTTGAAACGGGCTCCGATTTTTCAGGGCTGATGGTTGCCTTTGTTTCGGATTTGGTGGGTCTCTGTTCTTGATCATCATGATCTGCAGAGCCAGGCAGTTCCATCTCGTCAATAGGCAAATCCGGGAGGTAATCGTCAAGGAAATCATCCTCAGGGAGGGTGCCGGACGGATCGGGTGGATCACCGTCTGCTTGCAGGTCTTCCAGTGTGACGTGGGTTAGGTTTTCGACCAGAATTTTGGGGTCACCCTGGGCAGTGTCCACATGTCCCTCGGCCTGGAGGACGCTATCGATTTCAACCAGGTGATAGACCTTTTCCCAGACCTGTGGGAATATCACCAGGTCCATCTTCCCATAAAGATCTTCTATGGTCACAAATCCCATGTTATTCCCATTTTTTGTCAGGTGCTGCCGAAAGCGGTCGACCATACCTGCCACAATCACTTTCTCTTTTTCTGCTGCCTCTGATAGTTGATGGGAAAAATGAGTCACCCGTTCTTTGAGTGTTTTATGATAGGCGCCTAATGGATGATCGGATACATATAAGCCCATTAATTCCCGTTCCCATATCAGTTCCTCGCGTTTATTGACATAGGGCGGCTCGTGCAAAATGATCTGATCATCAATCGCATCTGATGCATCAAACAACATCATTTGACCAGCCTCTTTAGCCCTGAAGAAGTGACTGCTGACAGCCATGATATTCTCCAAATCTTGCAACAAAGCTACACGAGGTCCGAACTGGTCAAGGCTGCCAACTTTGATCAGGCATTCAAAAGCGCGCCGTCCAACCTGACGTAAGTCGACTCGTTTGGCAAAATCGGTAAGGTCTCCAAAAGGTCCTTCCTGGCGTGCATCCATGATCAATTGCACGGGATGGGCACCCACATTTTTAATTGCGCCTAAACCAAACCGAATCACGTGCTGTCCATCAAGTCGATCTTCAATGCTGAAATCATATTCACTGGTATTCACATCTGGCGGTAAGACTTCGATCCCTAAGGACCGGGAATCTGCGACATAGGTTGAGATCTTATCCGTGTCATTCTTCCACGCAGAAAGCAAGGCGGTCATATATTCAACCGGGTAATGGTATTTCAGGTAACCGGTTTGTACTGCAATGACCCCATAATCGGCGGCATGGCTTTTATTAAATCCATAACGCGCAAAGTTTTCCCAATCCGTAAAGATCAGTTCAGCATCCTTTTTGCTGATACCGCCGTGGGTTTGGGCACCCTGGATGAATTTTTTCCGGTGTGCTTTAAGCTGATCCTCGTTCTTTTTTGCGATCGCCTTCCGCAAGCTGTCCGCATCACTGGCTTCGTAACCTGCCAGCTGCATGGCTGCCTGCATGATCTGTTCCTGGTAAATCGGGATGCCGAAAGTGTCCTTGAAAATGGGTTCCAGCGCGGGATGACGATAGGAAGGTTTTTCTTTGTTGTGCAGACAATTAATGTAGGTCGGGATGAATTGCATAGGACCTGGACGATAGAGCGCGATCATGGCGATGACATGGGCAAGCTCGTGGGGTTTCATCTCCGTGATGTAACGGGTCATCCCCGTGCCTTCAAGTTGGAACATGCCTGTTGTGTGTCCCTGGCTGATGAATTCAAAAACTTCCGGATCATCGGTTGGGATGTTTTGGAGTGTTAGTGTCTTCCCATGGCGCTGTTCTATCAGATCGCAAGCACGGGACATGATCGTTAACGTGGTCAGACCCAGGAAATCAACTTTTAATAGCCCCAGGTAGTCGATCACAGACATTTCATATTGGGTGACGGTGTTGATGGGGTTGTCATCCGCCTGGTTGGTCGGTCGATGTAGGGGGACATATTCGACGATGGGTTTATCTGTGATAATCACACCAGCAGCGTGGGTGCCCGCATTACGGACAGTCCCTTCCATTTTGGCAGCGGTATCGATCAAATCACGGTAAAAAGATGTCGAATTGTAAATCTCTTGAAGCTCCGGTGATGTTTCCAGAACTTCCTGGATGGTGACCGGTTTTCCAGGAATAGCCGGGATCAGTTTGGCAACCTTATCGACTTCACTAATCGGGACATCCATCACCCGCCCGACGTCGCGAATGGACCCGCGTGCCCCCATGGTTCCAAATGTGATGATCTGGGCGACTTTGTCAGCGCCGTATTTTTCTGCGCAATATTGCATCATTTCAGCACGGCGGTCGTCCTGAAAATCGAGGTCGATATCAGGCATGTTAACGCGACCTTGCTGCAGGAATCGTTCAAACATCAATTGGTGTTCCAGGGGATCAATTAAATTAATATCCAGAGTATAGGCAACAAGAGAGCCAGCAGCAGAACCCCGCGCGTTGTACCAGATATTATTTTTCCTGGCATACTGGCAAAGATCCCAAACGATCAAAAAATATGCATCAAACCCCATCTCGTGGATGACGTCCAATTCATAGCTGAGACGGTTATGAATCTCTGGATCGTCGGCTTTTTCACCGTAGATCCGCTGTAGTCCTTCTATGCATAGATCACGCAGATAGGATTGGGCAGTGGCATTTTCGGGAACTTCAAACAGCGGCAGGTGATAGCCTGTCGGGCGCAAATCCACATTGCACCTCTCGGCAATCCTGAGGGTATTTTCAATAGCGCCTGGAACATGACCAAACAGGTCTTGCATTTCCTGCGGCGAGCGCAAGTAATAGGAATCGTCATCCATGTGCATTCGATCAGGGTCAGTTAACAAACTGCCGGTTTGAACAGCCAGCAGGACGTCCTGAAGGCGGGAATCTTCTTTGTTGATGTAATGGACATCGTTCGCGGCGATAAATTCAACCTGGTGACGTTTTCCAAGGTCGATCAGGCGCTGGTTGGTTTGCTGCAAACCTTGAATTTGATGCGATTGCAATTCGATGAAAAATCGATCCCGTCCAAATACGTCCAAATACCATTTTAGATGTTTTTCGGCGCGCTCAGTATCGTTGTTCAGCAAAGCCCGGGGAATTTCGCCTGATAAGCACCCCGTTGTGGCGATCAACCCTTCGCTGTGTGCTTTGAGATATGTTTTATCGATGCGGGGGCGATAATAAAATCCTGAAAGTTGGGAATCAGAGGCGATCTTGAGAAGGTTTTGATAGCCAGTCATATTTTCAGCAAGCAGTAATAGGTGAAAGGTTCTCTTGTCCTTGATCGGGTCGCGATCCGTCATGTTTCTGGGGGCCAGGTAAGTCTCTAACCCAATAATGGGTTTGATGCCCGCTTTGATAGCCGCATTGTAGAACTCAATCGTCCCGAACATCGTGCCATGATCGGTGAGAGCAACAGCTGGCATCCCCAGCTCCTTAACGCGTGCCACAAGCGGTTTGATCTGGCTGAAGCCATCTAAAATCGAATAAGTCGAGTGGACGTGGAGATGGACGAATGACATGTCAAATAAAAAAGTGTATTCCTGTATTGTTGATAAAAATTGCGTCCTTCTTAACTATTTCAGGACGCACGTAGTAATTGAATTATAGCATAGGGACAAAGCAGGCAATGGTGTTTTGTCTTAAAAACTATCATATTTTAAGGATCAAGAATTCCTGACCTGTCCATCTAATTTTATTTTCCGATTTTCGTGATGCATTTTCCGTCAACCAATTCCGAGAGCAGCCGTTTCAGTGGGATCCACAGGCGCAAAAAAAGCGAAATGGTTATCCATTTCGCTTTTGAATTCAATTGCTCGATCTGATTTTTTAGACTCGATTTACCGTGACAAAGATGTAAGGATTCCGTTTGGTTTCCTCATAAAGCAATGATTTGACGCTCCGGACGATCTCGTTTTCCAGGTTACCATTGGATTTGGCAACGGTGTGTTGCAGACGGCTCTGGAGGCTGTCCATAATCTCATCTAATTCATCTGAAAGCATAAAGCCTCGGGTG
>Ga0123335_1007117_pt1 | contig 12667 bp, 7 predicted proteins | sample BiotimSIPDNA_2_FD_89707 | JGI IMG/M metagenome (GOLD analysis project Ga0123335, IMG submission 89707) | Anaerobic biogas reactor microbial communites from Washington, USA - Biogas_R2 time_0 SIP DNA | ecosystem: Engineered > Bioreactor > Anaerobic > Unclassified | place: Washington, USA... | reverse complement strand
GATCCGGGGTTTCGGATGCTGTGTTTCAACACGCCTTACTTGGATGTTCTCAAAGCACAGACTATCGAAGTGCTGACCAAATTCAAATCCGCCAAGGAAGTTTTCTTTGATATTTGTGATGAACGAGTATGTTATTGTCCTTCTTGTTTGAAAGACTATGAACAAGCGGGAATTGACTTAGATGATATTGAAGCGTTAAAACAGCATGCAAAGATGGTATATCGTCGATATTATACAGAGATCAATGCGTTAGTTCGGAAAATAAATCCCGAATTGCGGATTTTTCACAATATGGGAAATATCGTCAAAAACAATCCGGACCTGATATATACAAATACTCATGCAGAAATCGAATCATTATCCACCGGCGCATGGGGGTATGATTACTTTCCCCTGAATGTCAGTTATATTCGCCAAACGGGAATGGATATGGTCGGACACGCCGGAAAGTTTCATACCGCTTGGGGAGATTATGGCGGGTATAAACATCCGAACGCTTTGATATACGAAACCGCCCTTCATGTGGCTTTTGGAGCGAAAAGCTTGGTAGGAGACCAATTACATCCTTCCGGGAAGTTCGATCGTTACACCTATGAAAGTGTCGGTAAAGCATTTGAAAGAATCGAGAAACTAGAACCTTGGCTTCAGAATGTGACACCGCTCGTTGATGTGGGAGTCATTTCACAAGATTGCCGGGGGAGAAGTTTCAAACCAACGGGAGATATTGGGGCTAGCAGAATCTTGTTGCAGGGGCATTATTTATTTGATTTGATTGATATGTATTCGGATTTTAGTCTTTACAAAGTGATCATTTTACCCGATACCATTGAAATCGATTCCGCTAATTGCGAGAAGTTCAAAAAATTTTTGGCCGGTGGCGGAAAGTTGTTGGCCAGCGGGCTCTCCGGGACGTTCAAAGGAACATTCGTTTTTGATCTCGGCGCTCGCATGTTGGGCAAAGATCCGCTCAAACCGACCTTCGCTGAGGTTAAAGAAACACTTCAAACGATCCACGATGTAAAAGCGACGATGTATGAGGATTCCTACTTGATTGAATCGACCGGAGATACCTTGATGGCAAAAGTTGAACCTTATGCCAAAAGAACCGTGACGAATTTTTCTTCCCATTTATATAATCCCTATGGCGAAGAAAAACAAGCCGGTGTGACCGAAGGAAAAGATGGCATCTATATTTGCTGGGAGATATTTAAGGACTACTATGTCAATGGTTCTTTATGGGCAAAAGAAATCGTTTTGTCTTTACTGGATAAGCTGATTGGCAAACGCAAGCAACTCGCAACGGATTTGCCAACTTGTGGCATCGTGACTTTATATGACCAAAGCGAGAATCATCGGCTTGTCCAACACCTGTTGTATGCTGTCCCAATCTTACGGGGGAATGTGCAAGTCATTGAGGATATCATTCCAGTAAGAAGTATTCAAAACCGACTTTTGACTGATAAGTTGATTCTTGAAGTGACGCTAGCTCCTGAAGGAAAAATCATTCCCTTTACACAAAATGGGAACAGTGTAACATATACCGTTCCCAAAGTGGATTGCCATCAGGTAGTAATATTGGATTATGAGAGTTGATGTGATGAAAAACGGTATTTTAGAAGAATGCTATTCAACATTAAAAGGATATTTGAAGACCTGCATTGAGAAAACAAAAATTCAAACCGAGAAAGTACTGGCGTTCAAACCTTCCGATGGGTTGTACGACAGTATTTGGCCGGATGATTTCGCTTTTCCAACCATGGTTTCTCCGGAAAGTCTATCAAAAGAAGACTACCAACGAATCGCGGATTTTATATCCGTTAGTTGTCAAGGGTTGGTCGTTGTTCCGGATCGAGTCCGATTTGATGGAATGCCGATTATGTCTCCTGGGCCTTTTGGGGAACCGATTAGTTACCGGATGCCGGCGCACTTGCCTTCGGCGTGGGTCCGTCTTCTCATTCACTTGGAAAAACAAGGAGTAACACTGAAAAATCGAGATTTCTGGGCAAAATTGATCGAACGTAGTTTTGAAAATGTTGATTTCAAAGATGGTCTTGTCTATATCAATCCCGAAAAACCATATGTCGGCTTTGCGTATCACGACTGTATCGCAATTTCTGGATATGACTTTTTTTCCAGTATCGTCACGATGAAGGGATTAAGACGTGCGGCTACCTTTTTCCAAAATGATCTTCCCTTGGCCACTCGCGAAAAATGGCTAAGTATGTCTTCAAAGATAAAAAGCAACCTGACGCGTCTTCTTGATCCGAAAAAGAAAGCTTTTTTAGCAGGAAGCGACTCCTGTCGCCAAGTGAATATCTGGGCAAACGGGCTCTATTACGGGGATGCCAATTGCGAAGAAAAACAAGGAATACGGGATTATTTGATCAATCATATGAATCAAATAATCCATCAAGGTTGTACTCGCCAAATTGCAGAAAGCAGGGGTTGGGAAAAGCAGTTGCTCGAAATGCCGATCAATAGTTATATGAACGGTGGCTATTGGCCAACCGGTACCGGCTATATTTTTCAAGCAATCTATGAAACCGATCATGAATTAGGAAAACAATTGTTGCGCGATTTGATTACCGCATTACCAAAATATGAATATCCGGAATGGATCAGTCCAAATGGAATCGTATCCAACGAAAGATACTTTCATATGGCGATAGCAATTCCGATGCTAGCCATTCGTTCAGTAATCGATGGTGGCAGCCTATTTGACTATTTTTAAGTGTTGCGGATTAAGCGAAAAAGGTTGGTTAGAAAATGACAAAAGTGGACTATCAGCGAATTACGACAATGGTTCAACAGGCTTTTGATCAAGCCGGGATCATTTTAACGGATGAAGAAAGAAACAACATTGAAGTCGCGGATTTCGGGTTGGCCGATATTGACAATATCGGCCTTCAACTCGTTACATATGTCAATACCGAACGGGTCTGTGCGAAAGAGTTGGTGTTGTTGCCGCATCAGACTTGTCCGGAACACAAACATGTAGAAACGAACGGATGTCAAGGAAAAGAAGAGACGTTTCGATGCCGGGCAGGAGAAGTGTATTTGTATGTTCCTGGAAAGCAGGATAAGCAACTTCAAGCAATGCTTCCGGACACCGATTTAACGGTTTTTCACGAAGTGATTTTGAAACCAGGCGAACAATACACGCTCTTACCTGATACTTTGCATTGGTTTCAAGCGGGACCCAGTGGTGCGATTGTGTCAGAATTTTCTACGAGAAGTACCGATGAAACCGATATCTTTACCGATATAAGAATCGTTCGAACACCAGTGATTGAATAATAGTTTACCATTAAATATAGAAAAATGAGAACTATCAATGGAGATGATTTTTATGAATATTGCCCAATACATGCCAGTAAAAATTATATTTGGAAGTGGATCCTTGAATCAGCTCGGAGAAATCGCGGCCCAATATGGAAAGTGTGCGATGTTGGTCACTATGCCTTGGGAAGGCGTTCAGAAGCCTGCATTTATCCAAGCGAAAGACCTTTTAGAAGCTGCGGGATTACGGGTTGTCACTTATGACAAAGTGGTGCCGAATCCGACCACAACCACCATCAACGAAGCCTCGATCATCGCTAAGAAAGAACAAGTCGATGTGATGATCGGCTTGGGCGGTGGCTCTTCTATTGATACCGCCAAAGCTATCGCGGTGGGAGCGACGCATCCAGGAGTTGCATGGGATTATGTATATACCGAGAAAAAAACAGCTAATTCATCCGCAACACTTCCCATCATTGCGGTCACCACGACAAGCGGAACCGGATCCCATACGACCAAATATGCGGTTTTCACCAATCCGGATCTCAAAGTGAAATCGACGATTGTCAATGAAGCGGTGTTCCCGAAAGCTGCCATCGTCGATCCGGAATTGATGAGGACCATGCCCGCATTCGTCTCCGCAACGACGGGGTTTGACGCTTTCACCCACGCATTTGAATCCTACACGAATATTCATGCCAATCCTCTTATCGATCAATTGGCACTTGTTTCGATGGAAATCATTGTGAAGACATTGGAGAAAGCGATTGAAAATCCCGATAATTTAGAATATCGAACTCTTTTAGCGACCGCGGATACCTTGTCGGGAATCTGTATCGCCAATGTCGGCACGACACTCCCGCATTCCATCGGCCAGCCAATCAGCGGTAAATGTCCCTGGGTATCCCATGGACAATCTCTGGCACTTGTTTATCCGGAATTTTTAAAATTTACGCAAAGTGCTTGTATTGAAAAATTCGCCAAAGTCGCTCGATTTTTCAATTCAGCACTGGAAAATGTGAGTGATGACATTGCGGCTTCGGAATTAAGCAATGAAGTCAGTGAGTTACAAAAACGAATGAACATCTACACATCGCTCAAGGAACTTAACGTTCCAAAATCAATGATTAACGACATTGTTCGTGATGCGGTGTTGTGTCCGGATACCTATGTGAATCCGCGGATTCCCTCCGCCGAGCAAGTCAAACAAATGCTCGACAATATGTGGGAAACCTCGTAAAAATGACAATCTGAATGTTGAAGGAGACGACTATGATTCAATTAACTAAAAAAGAATTTGCGGCAATGCAAGATCATTCGATTTTGGAACCTTTTGCGACAAAAGAACAAATCGCCGAGATGGTGAAACAAACCATAGAATATGGGTTTAACGCCACCTATGTAGAACCATGTCATGTGGCTTATGCGGTCAAGTGCTCGGCGGGAAAAGCCAAAGTTGGCACCGTCATTGGGTTTCCATTTGGGACGAATGCCAAAGCGACCAAAATCGCTGAAGGAATTCAATGTTTGGCTGATGGAGCCGATGCACTCGATTTTGTGATCAACTATTCGATGTTGAAATCGGGAGAAGTGGATTATGTAGCGGATGAATTGAACGAATTTGTCAAAGTGTTGAAAAGCAAGAATCCCAAAATCGTGATCAAAGTGATCATTGAATGCTGTTTCTTGACTCACGATGAGAAAGTAAAAGCCATTGAAATCGTGGGCGATTCGAAAGCGGATTTCATTAAGACTTCCACCGGAACCGGTTCGGGAGGATGTCGGATTGGTGATATTCGACTGATGCGCAGGGTGCTTCAAGGAAAATGTCAAATTAAAGCGGCAGCGCAGATCACCAATATCGAAGACGCACTTGCCGTGATTGAAGAAGGAGCAACACTGATTGGCGAAAATACCGCGGTCAAACTATTGAACGATTGGGATAAAGAACGGTGGACAAAATAAAAAATTGAGGTTTTTGAGAAACTTGGATTGATTTATCTTTCTGGTTGAAGATTATTTGATGATAAAAAAAGTGCAGCATCACTCTGCTCAAGAGATAATTGCTGCATTTTTTGTAATTTCTGATGATTGGCCATCATTCAACGCTCGACAGTTCGCGCCAATAGAGTCATTAATCTATTGTTAACTACCCTGATGTATCACCGTTTTTCGTATTTTAGCTGGAAAAACAAGTTTTTTGTGAAGACACTGTCATTCTCCAAAAATGGCGATCGTGACAAGGTTCTAAAGAGAAAACAAGATTGGAGTGACGAATATAGAAAAGCCAATATCAAGACAAGCCGGATATTAACAAAAAAAAGAAGGGATGAACAAGATATTTTCCAGAAATGGTTATTTCTTCTTTTCTTCCCTTGATTTGTTTATTCGAAGTGGATTGTTCAGGTCCTTTTTGAATTTGGGAATTGGATCGAATCCCCCTCTTGAAAACGGATTACAACGCAAAAGCCGCCAAATCGTCAGAATGGTCGCAGAGAAAAAATTATAGTTTTCATAGGCATCGATCGCATAGTTTGAACAAGTTGGCTGATACTTGCAGGTCGGATTTTTACCGGAGGTTCCTTGCTGATAAGCGCGGATCCACCGGATGATTAATTTTCGCATGATAATTCACCAGATTCATTGTACCAAGAAGCGATCCGAATGACAAGCAGTCGAAATCCAGACTTGCTTATTTACCAGTGGTTTTGGTTGTGAAGAATTGATTTTTGTGGTAAAATATCAAAATGGTGAGATGATGATAAAGCAAGAAAATATCGAACAGCTTTTCAAAGTGATTGATACCGGCGCTTCGATCTATTCGATAGCGAAGGAAGTCTCCTATTTGGATGGAATCGCGTTGATCTGTGAGGGGATCCTAAATCAGGAGGCCGCTCTTGGTCTTGATTTCGAAAAGTCCCAACAAATCAACCGCTTAATCAAAGAATGCTCCGCTATCAACTATCAAAAAGAAGAGATCCGGAAAGCCATGCAACTCGCGATTCTAAAAGGACTGAAAGCCTCCGGAAGATCGAATGAACAGATCACACCCGACACCTTGGGCATTTTCATTGCCTATTTGGTTCAGAAATTGATTCCAGAGAATCGACCGTTGGTATTGTTCGATCCCTTGGCGGGAACGGGGAATCTTCTTGTAACCGTCATGAACCAGTTGGCTCAAAGTCTGACGGCCATTCTTGTTGAAGCGGATGAGCAAATCGCCAAAATTGCCCGGGTATTCTTGGCAATGCTTGAATATAATGATGATATCTATTGTCAAGATACCTTGACATTCAAACATATTGAAGCGGACATCATGATCACGGACTTTTCTTTTCCAAAAACCACAGAAGAGACAATGTTTCCTTATCAGGTCTTCGATCATCACAAAGAAAATCTTCGAGATGACGCGCTTGTCATCGCGGTGATTCCGGATGCGTTTTTTGATCCAGAGCACCAAGAACGTTTCAAAAAAGAATTACTCGGCGCTTATCGGGCAATCGGCTTGATCCGATTGCCACAGGATTTGTTCTCTCGCCGACATAAAAGCATCCTAATTTTGAAAAAAGGTCCGAATATCAGAGAAGAAAACCCCGCATTCTTGATGGCGGATATCCCCTCTTTTGCCGATCAAGATGCATTTCAACCCGTACTCGAAAAAATCAATCAGTGGTTCAGAGAATCCACATTGCAGAAAGGATAACAGACAATGGCTAAAATAATGGCGGTGAACGCCGGGAGTTCCTCGTTAAAGTTTCAATTACTGGAAATGCCAGAAGAAAAAGTGATCACGAGCGGAATCGTTGAACGGATCGGTCTCAAAGATTCGAATTTCATGATCAAATTGAATGGTGAAAAACAAGAGGAGACCGTCGATATTGCCGACCATGCGGTCGCTGTTCGCATGCTTCTTGACAAACTGATCAATTTAGGAATCATCCAATCATTTGATGAAATCGAAGGCGTTGGCCATCGCATTGTCCATGGCGCAAGCGTCTTGACCAAGTCTTGTATCATCAATGAGAAAGAAATCGCACTTCTCGAAAGCATCATCGACCTCGGACCGTTGCATTTAGGACCAAACTTGACCGGCATCAAAGCCTTCAAAAAAGTACTTCCAAACATCAAACACATCGGCATATTTGACACCGCCTTTCACCAAACCATGCCGGAGGAAGCGTTTATGTACGCCGTCCCCTACGATTGGTATGAACGCTTCCAAGTCCGAAAATACGGGTTCCACGGAACTTCACATCAATACGTTTCCGAACGCGTAGCCAGCTTGATGGGTAAAAAACCTATAGAAGTGAATGTCATTGTTTGCCATATCGGCAATGGGGCATCCATCTGTGCTGTCAAACAAGGTAAATCCGTCGACACGACCATGGGGTTCACTCCGCTTGAAGGAATCCCTATGGGAACGCGTTCCGGCAATATTGATCCGGCAATCATTGAATACATGATGGAGAAAAAAGGAAAATCCGCGAAAGAAATCACGAATATCCTGAACAAGCAATCCGGATACATTGGCGTATCAGGCATCTCCTCTGATTCGCGCGATTTGGTTCGCGAAAGCGAAGCAGGCAATCATCGAGCCAAGCTCGCGATTGAGATTCAGGCAAAGCGGATTGCCGACTACATTGCCAGTTACTATGTCTATATGGGCGGAGCCGATGCAATCGTGTTCACCGCCGGGATCGGTGAAAATGCGCCGTCGACAAGACAAAATATCATTGAACGGATTCGGGTGCTTGGAGCTGAAATCGATTTGAAAAAAAATGAAGTCCACGGCAAAGAGCAACTGATCTCCACGCCGGAGTCCAAAATCAAAGTCTATGTGATTCCCACGAACGAAGAAGTCATGATTGCTCGGGACACGTATCAACTCTGTCATTTATAAAAATAACTAAAACGCCACCTCTCTCGCGTATACTTAAGAAAACGCAAGGGAGGTTTTTTTATGTGGTGGATCCGACTTCTTCTTTGGACTCTGATTGGTTTTACGGGGAAAATCCAAGTGATCGATGAAGAGCTCAATGAGCAAGATCGGTTCATTGAAAAAGGACAATTGGTTTTCCGCGACAAGACATATCAATATGGCAGCCTCAAACGAGGTGATGAAAATCGCTATGATGCGTATTTAAAATATAAAGCCAATGACGATCTCCAATGGACCTTACTTGTCTATGACAGCGGAGATTCGGATTCTATTCGTTATCTAGCGATCTTAAGCGAAGATCGAATCGTATTGGTGATGGAAAGATTTGATCATTCACAAGGCGGGGAAGTCCCAATATTTATAGATACGACTCTCGTGCTCTGTAATGAAGAGGGAGAGATGATCAATTCTAAAAACCTTGGCTATCAATACTCGGGTTGGTACAATCAGGGATATCGGCTGATTCTTAGAAAAGAGAATGACGTGATTTGCCATTATGACGAGACCTTATCGGAAGTAACGGGAAGCATTGAAGACGTCTTGACAGCTGAAAGATTTACTTATCAATATCAAGGCGAAGCAACGGTGAATCATCAGCCAGTCGATTCTATCGATCTTATAAAGCCGGGATTCTATCAGATAGCCATACAAGAAAAAAGCTTTTCCCAAGTGTTCAATGTGACGATTGAGGCCCGGGTTGAGGGGATCGTGGATGGGGGAGAATATACGGATGCAATCCTCATTGATTCATCCGGAGATCTATTCTTAAATGACGAGCCTTATGTGTCAATGACCCCCATTCTAACACCCGGCAACTATTGTTTGCGAATCGACGGAGAAGGGGGCTATCAAGAAAGGATATCGTTTATTCTTCACGCCACGATCGATAACGTGGCAGAAGGAGCGTTTGTAACGGGTCCAATTCGGATATTTACAAACGGAACAACAGTATTCATCAATGATTATCCTTATGGCAATCAAGCGTTGACAAAAGCGGGAACATATCAGTTGAGAGTTTTGGGCGTGAACGGGTACCTTCAACAATTCCAGTTTCACATTACGCCGGAAGTGATGGGTGTTCAATCCGAGCGAGAATATCATACCCCGTTTGAATTCTTCGTGAATGGAGAAGGGGAATTGAATGGGATAAAGGTGTCCGGAGCAGTAGAAATATCGGAGGCGGGGAATTATGAATTAAACCTGTTTTGTGCTGATCAGGTATTTGAAACGATCCGATTTTCTCTCGTCATGCCCGAGGAAGAACAGGGGGAAAAAACACCCTTTCCGATAGGGATGATTCTCTTTGGAATCTGTGCTGTTATTGGACTCGTGCTGCTTCTGAAAAAACATTAAGACCTTTTATCTCGCTCTTAAGCGTGATATAATCAATCCGGTGATAATGTGCACGATTTTGACTTGTATATTCAATCGGGATATTCGTTCAACGGCTCTTTGATTGACATCGATCATTTCGTCCGACAAGCAAAAGAAAAAGGCTTTCGGACCTTGGCTTTAGCTGACCGCGACCATTTGTATGGGGCGATCAAGTTTTATCGTGCATGCATCGCTCAAGGGATCAAACCAATCATCGGATTGGAGATATCACTGGATTGTGGGGTATACGGCAGACTGCCGTTTTTGCTGTATGCGAAATCACTTCGAGGCTATCAATCGCTTGTCAAACTCAGCTCCGAACGTTCTCTGAAAGAACAAGGAATGACGCTTGATGATTTGAAACGGGAGAAAACCGATCTCGTCGTGGTCTTAAGAGCGAATGAAGGGCGTTTCTATCAAGCGATCGATCGGGAAGATCTCGTGGAGTCCCATCAAATCGTCCGCGAATTTTCCGCCATGTTTTCCGACTTTTATCTTGGCCTTGAATTCAATGATTTTGCATTTGAAGCCAAGATCGCACCGATTCTTAATGATCTAGGGAAAACGATTGTGACGCATAAAGTCATGGTTTGGACCAAAGCCGATCGAAAAGCATCGGCCGTTTTGCGGGCGATTCTTTTGGATGAATCATTGGACGAGGACGAGACCGGATTTCTGCAGGAAGAAGACGTGAGTTATGAGTGGTTGATGCCGGAGGAACTTCAGGAGCGGTATCGAGGTTATTCGGAAGCGATCCAACGGACACGGGATCTGATTGATCAAATCCAGATCGAGATTCCTTTTGATCAGTTTTTTTTACCCAAATATCCCGTTCCCACGCCTCATCATCCCAACGATTATCTCCGAGCGCTTGCTAAAAAAGGGCTCGAGAAGCGGTTGCGAAACAAACAGAAATCGACACAATCGTCAGCGCAATATGACGCTCGCCTTGAGCACGAATTAGCGATCATCTTTTCGATGGGATACGCGGATTATTTTCTGATTGTGTGGGACTTCGTTCTTCATGCAAAAAAAAGCGGTATCCTCGTAGGCCCGGGACGAGGTTCGTCCGCGGGCAGTCTTGTGGCATATGTGCTTGGAATCGTTGATGTCGACCCCTTGGAACACGATCTCTTTTTTGAGCGGTTTTTAAATCCGGAACGAATCACCATGCCGGATATCGACATGGACTTTCCCGATGACAAACGGGATGAGGTCATTCGTTATGTTGCGGAAAAATACGGGGAAAAACATGTATCAAGCATCGTCGCCTTTGGCACTTTTCAAGGGAAAAGCGCTTTGCGTGATGTCGCAAGAATCTTAAAAGTGAAAGATTATATTGTCAGTGAAGTCACCAAATATGTCGGTGAAAGCGCGAATTCTATTGCCGAGTTTCAAAAGCGATCACCGGAAAAATATCAGAAACTCATTCAAATACCCGAAGTCAAGGAATTGTTTCAGATTGCTGAAAAAATAGCCAATCTTCCGCGGCATATCTCAACGCATGCGGCGGGGATCATCATCACAGATCAAGAAATCACGGAGATGGTCCCGATTCAGCCAGGACTGCTCGATATGGCTCAAACCCAGTATGAAGCGACAGATTTGGAAAAACTGGGATATCTCAAAATCGACTTTCTTGGGTTAAGCAATCTGACGATTATTGACCGAATCCTAAAAAAGATCAAAAAATCCATCGACATCGACATCGACATCTACCGGCTGCCCTTGGATGATGAGCCCACGTATCGATTGTTGCGAGACGTACGGACTCTCGGCATCTTTCAATTGGAGTCGCGCGGGATGATGAATTTGATTCGGCAAATGCAGATCCGAAACTTTACCGACATTTCAACCTGTATTGCTTTGTTCCGGCCGGGACCGATGGAAAATATCCCATCGTTCTTGCGCCGACGGTCCGGCAAGGAAAAAATCACTTATCTTCATCCCGATTTGAAGCCGATTCTGGAAGATACCGCCGGCATCATCGTCTTTCAGGAGCAAATCATGCAAATCGCCCATTTGTATGCTGGCTATACACTTGGCGAGGCGGATGTCCTTCGCCGCGCCGTCAGCAAAAAGATTGAAAAAGTCTTGTTGGAAGAAAGAAAACGGTTTGTGGAAAAATGCCGGGAAAGACACCATCCGGACGCTACGAGCAATCAGATCTATGATTACATCGTCAAATTCGCCAATTATGGCTTCAACAAAAGTCATTCGGTCGCATACAGTATGGTCGCCTACTGGATGGCCTACTTGAAGGCGAATTACCCCGCCCAGTTCATGACTGCGTTGATGGATAACGCGATTGGGTCGCAAACAGCCACGGAACTCTATCTTCGCGAATGTCAAACACTGGGAATCGAGATTCTTCCCCCCGATATCAATAAATCCGGAAAAACTTACCAAACCGAAAAGGACGATCTTCGCTATCCGTTCCTTGGGATCCGCTATATAGGTCCCTCGGTTGCGGATCAGTTGGAACTGATCCGTTCGGATCGACCATTTTCCAGTTTCGTCGATTTTGTGTTTCGGGCGAAAGATGTGAATGTTCGGGTGATTGAAAGTCTAATTTTAGTGGGAGCGTTTGACAGTTTTCCCGAAACGAAGCAGACAATGATCGAAAACTTGAAACAGATCCGTTTGTTATCCGATATGGGAAACCGCTTGGATGATATCGGCTTCGTTTTCATCGACTATCCGGAATACAACTCGGAGTTCTTATGTGAACAGGAAAAGGAACTGATTGGTTTCAATTTGCGCTACCATCCGATTCAAGCAAAAAAAGAATGGCTTCAAGAAAAAGCAATTCCTCTTCTCTCTGAACTGGCTGAAAAAAGCGAAAGGGATGTTGTGTTCGCTGCGGCGCTGATTGGAAAAAGGAAGATCAAAACAAAAAAACAAGAGGAAATGGCTTTCTTGGAATTTGGCGATATGGTGGATCGTGTTTCTGGGGTTCTTTTCCCAGAAAAATATCAGTTATACAAAAATGATCTAGAGAATCATTCGCTTTGGATAGTTGAAGGAAAATTAGAAAAAAGAAATCAAGACTGGCAGGTCGTCGTGAGACGCCTC
>Ga0123335_1007113_pt1 | contig 12671 bp, 9 predicted proteins | sample BiotimSIPDNA_2_FD_89707 | JGI IMG/M metagenome (GOLD analysis project Ga0123335, IMG submission 89707) | Anaerobic biogas reactor microbial communites from Washington, USA - Biogas_R2 time_0 SIP DNA | ecosystem: Engineered > Bioreactor > Anaerobic > Unclassified | place: Washington, USA... | reverse complement strand
GCGCAGAGTTTCCCGGTCACAGCCGTGATTATACTCGCCCTCACCATAGAGTATCTTCCCCAGCTTGCCGCTCATCGCAAGACGCTGCAGTTCCAGGTTGGCAGCGCTGAAAGGATAGTTCTCGGCAATCATGTAGACGGCATCGCTTTTTTCGGCGGCGTCGCAGAGAGCAGTACACTCGGCGAGGGTCGATGCCGAGGTACACTCGCTGAACACATGGATTCCCCTCTCGAGGCAGCGGATGGCATAGGGCGCGTGCTCATGAAAGTAGTTAGCCAGAATTACGGCGTCAAGCCCGCACTCGATGAACTCGTCAAAGTCAGAGAAGGTTTTTACCTCACCTTTCACACGGCTTAGGGCATCATTCAGCGTTTTTTCGTTTTTATCGCAGAGAGCGACCAGTTCGAAATCGTCGGTCATAGCCTCACAGTTGGAAATAAAGCTTGAGCCTCTCCAGGTGCCGAAAATTCCTATTCTTGTTCTTTTTTTCGTCTGTGACATATGCAGCGGTTTCCTTTCACGGATATGATAATATCATTTATTATACCTGTATTATACCTGATATGCAGGCGTTATGCAATGCCGGATTTTGAATTTTGGGAATCGGTTTGTAAAATAACGGTGCATGTAAGCGTAAATTTTAATGATTTTCTATTGTTTATAGCCGGGCTCTATGATATAATGTAACGAATCAGTTTTGCGAAGGAGAGATTCGCTTATCAACACATCTGATAACAACACCGGAGGCATACCCTCACCGTCACCCGTGCACACGCCCGCGCCGGGCAAAAACAGCCGGTCGGCAGGAATGAGCGTGCCTGCCGCGGCAATACTTGCGGCGGTCGTGCTTTTGCTGCACCTGACGGCGGGATTTGATCCCTCCGGGCTTTCCATAATGCCGCTGTGCGCAATGTCGGCGGCGTCGGCAGCGCTTATCTCGCTGTCGTTTGCGTCAATAATACCGCTGTCGATTTGTGTCGGCGGCTATATGCTTGCGGCTCTGGCCTCGGGGTCGTTTCTGAGCGCGCTGGTTTATCTCTTTCCGCTTCCCGCCGCGGCGGTTATAATTCTCTCGCTGTCGGGCGGTCTGCCGGCGGAGAAGCGCATTTTCGGCGGTAAATCCAAGCTGTTTTCGCTGCGCCTTACAAGAACTGAATGCATAATAGCCCTGACTGTCCTGACCCTCATTCTTGGGCTGTCGGCGCTGTATATCGCAATACGCGCCTCGGGCGTTACCGTGGCGGAATTTACCGCTTCCGAGAGCGAGCGCTTTGCCGATATCCTCCGCTCATTCACCGAAACCGCGGCGGAGGCGGGGAATGTCGGCGGGAACGAAAATATGGCTGCCATCGCGAAATATACCGAAGATATGATACAGTATTATGTCGGCTATCTGCGCCTGATGCTGCCGTCAATCTTCGTCACGACAGCTTCGGTATTTGCATATACAGCCACCCTGTTCTTTCGCCTGCTGGCAAAGACGACCCGCTGTTCATATATTCTCGGCGAGGACGGCTGGCGCTTTACACTGAGCCGGGTCACGGCAATTGTATTTATTGTTTCGTATGTACTCAACATCCTCGGCGGAAACCTTGTGGATAACACAATAACGGCGGCGTCTGGCAATCTGGTGATCATACTCACACCGGGACTGGCGGTGATCGGTGTAAAGCACATGCTGCGCCGCATACGTTCCCCCAAAGGACTGCCGGTGGCGGTATTATACGGAATTGTGATTTTTGTGCTGGCGTTCCTCAACATATTCATGATATTCACACTTGCCTCATTCATCGGTGTGATTGATATCATGACCGGCGGACGCAGGCTCTTTGACAGCGGCGAATAGGCTGCGGAAAGGATATTAATATGCTTAAAAGCTTTGAAATATCGGGCAGAGAGTTCTTCGGCGACGGCAAGCCCTTCAAGCTGTTATCCGGTTCGATGCACTATTTCCGCATAGTCCCGGAATACTGGCGCCGGCGTATGGAGATGCTTAAGCTCCTGGGCTGCAACACGATGATGACCTACATGGCATGGCACTATCATGAGCCGAGGCGTGGCGAATATGACTTCTCCGGCATGCTGGATGTGGGCGGATATGTGCGTCTCGCCGGTGAGCTGGGGCTGAATGTGATAATCCGTCCCGGACCCTTCATCTGTTCGGAATGCGATCTGGGCGGTCTGCCCTGGTGGCTGCTGGCTGAAGACGGGATACGGCTCCGCTCAATGGATCCGAAATTCATCGGGCCGATGGACGCCTACCTCAAAAAGGTATGCGATATCATCCGCCCGCTTCTGGTGACAAACGGCGGTCCGATAATCATGGTTCAGCTTGAAAACGAATACGGCGGGCGCGCCTGCGACGACGAATATCTCTGTCACATCCGCGATTTTTACATCGGACAGGGCATAGATGTGCCGCTGTTCGTGTCTGACTACCCGAGCGCCCAGACCCTTTCCTGGTCGGGCACCGGGGATTCGCTGTTAACCGCCAACTTCCGCACCGAATACGAGCAGCTTAACAATCTCAAAAAATTTCAGCCCGACAAGCCGGCTATGGTCACCGAATACTGGAACGGCCGTCAGCACGGCTGGAACGATTCCTTCGCCCCGGTGCCCCTCGAACCGGTAATCACAGCTCTCAGCCACCTGCTGGACGAGGCGCAGGGCGTAAACCTTTACATGTATCACGGCGGCACCAACTTCGGCTTCATGAACGGAGCGATATCCCGCCCGAAATACAATCCCCGCACCACCTCATACGACGTGGACGCGCCTCTGAACGAATACGGCGACATCACTCCGAAATATCTGGCGGAGCAGAAGGAATTCTGCCGCGCCGCTGGAATTCCGGTGCCCTTGACGGTTAGCAGCGCCGCTCCGAGAAAGGCTTACGGCAGAGTCGACTTCACTTCCTGTATTCCGCTGCTCGACAATCTTGACCTCTACGGCGAGCCGGTACACAGTCATAGCTGCCTGCCCATGGAGAAATTGGGCTACGGTTACGGATATGTGGCGTATTCGAGACGGCTGCCCTGTATTTACTCCGAAATACCGCTCACCTTCCCCCGCATCCGCGACATCGCCGACATCTATATCGGCGGCATACTGCGTGACACACTGCGGCGCGGCGAGGAGGAGGAAAAGTCGGTTCTGCTCACTCCCGGGGACAGCGGAAAGACGGTTATTATCATCGTCGAGAACTCGGGAAGGCTCAATTCAGCTCCCCTCCATCTGCTGTCAAATGAGATGAAGGGTCTGCCGGACGGCGTTGAGTTCTCCCGTACCAGAGCCTTCCACAACTGGGATAACTACCGTCTGCCATTTGATGTAATGCCGAAAGCGGAGCGCTTCGGCGCACTGCCCGGCACCGCCGACATGGTGCCGATGCTCTATAGCTCAACCTTTGCGGTGGAGGGCGAGCCCTGCGACACTTTCCTGCGGCTCTGCGGATTGACCCGGGGCTTCGCGGTGCTCAACGGCTTCAACCTGGGGCGCCACTACCGCGATTCCACTCAGCAGACCCTCTACATTCCCGCGCCGCTGCTGCGGGAGGGTGAGAACGAACTTATCGTATTTGACGCGGGCAGTTCCTCGCCTGTGGATGAAAGATATGCGTCGTTCGGCGATGTACACGACCTCTGCAGACTGACACCCGAAGGCGGCATCGAGATTCCCAGTGCCGTAACCGGCTGAACCGTATATGCCGTCAACTCTGCCGATCTGAACAAAATACTATGAAAATGCTGATCTTTCTGAAAAAATTGTTCCGCGACACCTTCCGCGGACACAAAATCCTGCACCTCGGCTCGTCGGCGCTGCTTGCAATACTCTTTATGATTGTCGGCGCGCTGCTTGCATCGGCGGGTCAGTCGGTGCCTTCGGTCGTTCTGAAGCTGACACCGCTCTATCTCGTTTGTGCGCTGGCTCTGGCGCTGCTGATGCGCTATCTCATCGACCGCAGCGACCCGACCCGAATCAACGATGATGACCTGCTTAAAGAGGTAACGCTCGCCTTTATGGTGAAGCTTGCCCATCCCACCATGATCTGCGATGACAGCGGTACGATAATCTGGCACAACCGCTCAATGGCAAGCCGTTCCGGCTCCCGCCACAGTTTCTACGGGCAGAATATTTCAAAGCTTGCCGGTATGGAGCTGTCTCAGCTTGTTGAGATAGCTTCGTCTGAAGGTACCGAGATAGACGCCTTCGAAGGGCGTTATCGTCTGCGCTGCTATCAGATGACGGCGGCTGAGAAGAAATGTACAGTCATCGTCTGGAACGACATAACCGAGCTGAAGCAGGCTTACGACCGCCTCGAGGCGACCGAAACGCTGGTGGCGTTCATTACGATAGACAATCTGGATGAGATACAGCAGTATACCAGGGAGGACTCCCGCGATGCGGCTCTCAGAGTCGAGGAGATACTTGAGGACTGGGCGGCATCTTACGGAGGCATACTCCGGGAATACGATCAGGACAAGTATATCTTCCTTTTCCAGTATTCCTGCCTCGGAGAGCTGAAAAACAATAAATTTGATGTGCTGGACCGCATCCGTGATGTGCGTATAGGCGACGGCTCACTGCCGGTCACCGTATCAATAGGCATCGAGCGTATGAGCGGCACACTTGCGGAGAAGGAACGCGCTTCACGGGCGGCTCTCGACCTTGCGCTGCAGAGAGGCGGCGACCAGGTTGTTCTGCGGGAGGACGGAGAGACCCAATTCTTCGGCGGCCGCACCAAGGGCGTGCAGAAGCGCACCAAGGTTCGCGCCCGGGTGGTGGCGAGAGAACTTGTGTCGCTCATGGCAAGGGCCTCCAACGTACTTATAATGGGTCATCGTTATGGCGACTACGATTCCATCGGCGCCGGCGTAGGGATATACCGTCTTTCCAAATATGTGGGAGTTGAGGCGCATATCATTGTCAACCGCAACGACCCCAATATACGCAAAGCCTTCGAAAAGCTCAAACCCCTCGAAGATTACGCCGAGTGTTTCATAGACGGGGTATCTGCTCAGGAGCTTATCCGCGCCGACACTCTGCTTATCATAGTCGATGTCAACAACCGCACCCAGTTCGAGGCGCCTGATGTGGCGGATAATGTCAAGGATGTGGTGTATATCGACCATCACCGTAAAACTGCGGAATTTCGCACCGAGCCGGTGCTGTCGTATATCGAGCCTTCGGCATCCTCCACCTGTGAGCTTATTGCCGAGATACTGGAGCAGTCGGCACCGGGCAACCTGCTGCTGCGCGACGAAGCGGAGATAATGCTTGCCGGCATCATGCTGGACACCAAGCAGTTCACCCGAAACACAGGCGTGCGCACCTTCAGCGCGGCGCTCTATCTGCGCAACGAGGGAGCCTCAACCAGCGCATCGCAGGCAATGTTCAACAGCGATCTTGACGACTTCATGCGGGCGGCGCGTTTTGAGAGCAATGTCACCATATACCGTGACAGAATAGCCATCGCGGTTAACGACTCGCCGTGTACCGCAGCCGACCGTGTCGCCGCCGCGAAGGCTGCCGACAGGCTGCTAAGCGTGGACGGCATAGCCGCCAGCTTCGCGGCATACGAACTTGACGGAACGACATATCTGTCCGCGCGTTCGGCGGGAAGCATCAACGTGCAGTTAATTGCCGAGCGTCTTGGCGGCGGCGGTCATTTCGACGCGGCTGCGGCACAGCTCCGCGAAACACCGCTTGATGAGGCGCTCGTGCTTATACGCGAGGCAATCGACGCCGCACTCGATTCGATGAAAAAGTAAACAGTTAAACACAGAATCCGGAGGATAACAATATGAGAAGACTCGGATGCTGCATGCCGGGCGGCTCCTTCATGCCCGAGGGCGAAGGTGCGACCGCGTCGGCTTATTCACGGCTTAGACTCGGTTACGACACGATTATGAACGCCGGCTACGACTATGCCGAAGCCACCGTGGGATTGCTTATGGAGCTTGAACCCGCAGAGCTTGACCGTCTGGTATCGGAGGGCGTGGTTATCGAGGTGGCAAACAGCTTTATCCCGCCGTCCCTGCCCATCGTTTCAACGCCGGTTGAGAAGCTGGATGCCTATGTAGACGAAGCCATGAGGCGTCTGGTGCGTCTCGGCGGTCGCCTGATAATATTCGGCAGCGGCAAAGCCCGCAGCCTGGGCGGCGATCCTAAGAATATCAAATATCTTGAGAACTTCCTTGCGCTCTGCTCCCGGCTGGGCGAAAAGCACGGCGTGACCGTGGCGCTGGAGCCGCTGAACGCCCGGGAAACAGATTTCATGAATTATGTTTCCGAGGGCTATGAGCTGATGAAGCGTCTGGGGCTGCCGAATATCGCCCTGCTTGCCGACGCTTTCCACATGTACTGCGGAAACGAGCCGATTTCAAACCTTTCCGCATGTGCCGATGCCATAGTTCATATTCATGTATCGGAGCCCGACCGCACATACCCCGGCGCTTCCGGCGGCGAGTACCTGCGCGCCTTCGCGGCGGGTCTGGACGAGGCGGGTTATGCCGCCAGGGTCACGGCCGAGTGCTCATTTAACGATTTCGCAGCCGAATGTACAAAGGCATACGAATTTATGAAGGTAACCTTTTAATAACCTTTTAATAAAAGGAAGGAGATACGAAAATGACATTTACCTATAAAGTTGCCAGAACACTTGAAAATGAGCCGGTTTTCATAAAAGCCGAGAACCTGTCAGAAAAGGTTGTCGCCGTAAAAACGGCGGACGGCCGCAGGTTCCCGGCGCAGGCTGCCGGCGATTCGATATGCGTAATCCTCAGCGCCGCCGCCGGCGAGGAGCTTACACTTGAGGCGGTTGAGGGTTGCTGCGCCGCTGACAAGGGCGTAAAGCTTGAGCCGGTTGATGGCGAGGACAAATTGAACGTGCTTATCGACGGCAAGTACTTCACCTCCTATGTATATACCGACAAGTTCCTTAAACCCTATTTGGGTCCGGTAATGACCTCGGCTGGGACCTCCTATACCCGTCTCGACTTTGAGACTAAGGAGCATCCTCATCAGCGTTCGATAATAGCCGCCGTGGGCGATGTAAACGGATGCGATTTCTGGAACGAGCTTAAGGAGCCGGGTCGCGAGCGCCATGATGCGCTTTCAGGTCTCGAGTACGGAGCGGCTTTTGCCCGCTTCACGGCGTCCAACACCTGGATCAAAAACGACGGCGTGCCGGCAGCCGCCGAATCCCGCACTTTCACCTTTTATGCTCAGCCCGAAGGCAGACGCTGCGTCGATATGGAGCTGACCTTCACCGCGCAGTACGGGGATATCGTGTTCGGAGCCACAAAGGAGGCAGGTCCTCTCGGCGTGCGCATCAACGAGCAACTTCGGGTAGACAAGGGCGGACATATGGTCAACAGCTACGGCGCCGAGGGCGAAGGCGAGTGCTGGGGCAAGCCGGCACAGTGGTGCGACTGCTTCGGCGAGATCGACGGTCTTAAATGCGGTGTTGCGGTATTCGACGACGAGCGAAACGAGCGCTACCCCACCACCTGGCATATCCGCAACTACGGACTTTTCGCAGCCAACAACCTCTACTTCCGGGGCGGGTTGACTATCCCTGCGGGTGAATCGCTGACCTACCGCTGGAGAATATGGTTCCACGAGGGCGAGTTTGACACCCGCGCCCGTTTCCTCGCATATCTGGCAACCGCTGCGAAATAACCGTTCCCACAATAAGGGAAAATATATAAACGCGCTATAGCAATACCGAAAGGACATATAATACAATGAAAGTTATACTGACACAGGATGTGCGAGCCCAGGGCAAAAAGGGCGAACTTATAAATGTATCCGACGGCTACGCACGCAACTACCTGCTTCCGAGAGGGTTAGCCATAGAAGCGGATTCCGCCGCGCTGACCGAGCTTAAGAATCGGGAAGCGGCTGCCGCCCGCAAAAAGGAGATTGAGCGCGCGGCTGCTCTTGAGATGGCTGAAAAACTTAAGTCGGCGGTAGTGAGGATTACCAACGCTTCGGGAGCTGACGGGAAACTTTACGGCGCAGTGACTGCAATCGACATCGCAAACGCCGCGAAGGAGCAGTTAGGTCTGGAACTTGACAGGCGCAAGCTGGTGCTGCCCGAGCCGATAAAGAGCCATGGCACATATGTGATCGATGTAAAGCTCTACCCCCAGATCAGCGGAAAGCTCAGCGTCGTGGTTTGTGACGAAAAGTAAAGCGTTTTCGACACGGCTGCCCGACATGACAACAGAAAGGAGACGGAGGCGGCGTCTGCCGGCTTCGCGATGACAGGCAATGGCACTTGAAGAATACGGACGAAAGCTCCCGTTTGCACTTGACGCGGAGCAATCGGTACTCGGCTCGATACTCATCGATCCCGAGTGTTTTCCGCAGGCCTCCGAGCTGCTTACCGGCGATGATTTCTATATTTCCCAGCACTCGGCGATCTTCAACGCCATGCAGCGGCTATTCCTCAGCTCCCGGAATATCGACTATGTCACCCTTATCGACGAGCTGGTTCGCTCAGGCGACCTGAGCGACGATGAGAGCAAGAATTATATCCGCAATGTGGTCGCTGCAGTGCCGACTGCGGCAAACCTTATTGACTATGCCCGGATTGTCAAGGATAAATCCACACTGCGCCGGCTTATCGAGGTCTGCAGTGAAATAACCGACAGCGCCTTCGCCGAGGAGGGGGATGTCTCCGCCATCGTTGATATCGCCGAGCAGAAGGTTTTCGATATCGCGCAGGGCAAGAATACAGGCGACTTCTCCCATGTGCGGGATATACTGCTTGGCGTGTTCGAGCATCTCAGGAAACTCAATACCGACCCGGCATCGGTACTCGGCACCCCCACCGGATTTTCGGGACTGGATAATCTTCTGGTAGGTATGGCGCCCTCCGATCTGATACTCGTGGGCGCCCGCCCGGGTATGGGAAAAACCTCTTTCGCGCTGAACATAGCAACACAGGCTGCAAGCAGCACAGGCAAGGCGGTCTGCATATTTTCGCTTGAGATGTCGAAGGAGCAGATAGTTACGCGGATTCTTTCATCCGAAGGAATGATAGACTCGTATGCATTGCGTACGGGCAAGCTCTCACCCGAACAGTGGAGCACCCTGGCGAATGTTTCCGCCATGCTGGCAAAATGCGACATACTTGTGGACGATACCACCGGTATTACCGTGTCGGCAATGAAGGGGAAGCTGCGGCGGGTGAAGAATCTGGGGCTGGTTATAATCGACTATCTGCAGCTCATGCAGTCCGAGCGGCGCATTGAAAACCGGGTTCAGGAGGTGGCGGACATCTCCCGCAATCTGAAACTGCTTGCGAAGGAGCTGGCGGTGCCGGTAGTGACCTGCGCCCAGCTGTCGCGCGGTCCCGAATCACGCACCGATAAGACCCCCATGCTTTCCGACCTGCGCGACTCGGGCGCCATAGAGCAGGATGCCGACGTGGTAATGTTCCTATACCGTCCCGATTACTACGGTGAAAAGGATGAGCAGAATAAGGCGGAAATTATCATAGCCAAAAACCGCCACGGCTCCACCGGCAAGGTTGAGATGGGCTGGATACCACAATTCACCAAATTCGTTACCAGTATTGAAGAACCCGAACCCAAAAAGTAAAATGGCTCAGACATATACCCGTCGGCTCACCGACAAAATGCGGGCTGCGGTCGTCGAACATTCAATGCTCGACGGCACCTCCTCGCTGCTGATAGCGCTGTCGGGAGGTTCCGACTCGGTCACGCTGCTGTTTATCATGAGGCAGGAATGTGCCGCGAGGGGCATCACTCTCAGCGCCGCCCATATAAATCATATGATACGCGGCGAGGAAGCCGACAGGGATGAGATGTTCTGCCGTTCGCTCTGCGAAAAGCTCGATATACCGCTCTATGTTCTGCGGGAGGACGTTCCGGCTCTGGCATCCCGTCACCGTATATCCATCGAGGAGGCGGCGAGGGAGGTGCGCTACGGTTTCTTTGACCGGCTCTGCCGCGAGAAGGGAATAGATAAAATCGCAACGGCGCACAACGCCCGCGACAACGCCGAAACGCTGCTTTTCAATCTGGTGCGTGGCAGCGGGGTGCGGGGGCTGGGCGGCATCCCGCCGGTTCGCGGCAATATTATACGCCCCCTAATCGGCTGTGACAAGGAGCTGATACTCGGCTGCATCGCCGAGAACGGGCTGGAATATGTGACAGACAGCACAAATTCCGACAACTCATATACAAGAAACTATATAAGAAACGATGTGCTTCCCATGCTGGAGAAGCTGAATCCCGCCTTCTGCGCGGCGGCGGGACGGCTGTCGGATGCGGCGCGGCAGGACTGCGCATATCTGGACTCGCTCGCCGAAAAACTGCCCGATTGCCTCGGAGCGGAGGAACTGAAGCAGCTTCCGGAGCCGCTTATGAGGCGGTATATTCTGCGCTTTATTGCCTCTCACGGCGGCGGAGAGGCGGGTATGCCCGAGGCGGTTCACCTGGACGCTGTCGTGCGTCTTATAAGAGATTGGCGCGGAGGCGAGAAACGCGCCTCGCTGCCGGGTATTACAATAATGCTTGATGCGGCAGGACTTCGGCTGTCGCCGGAGAAATGTTCCGTCCCGCCGTTTGGCGAGGACTTGCTGCGCCTGCCCCACGGAACAATTTATCGGGGCGGTTCGGCGATTCAATGCTGCCCCGCATCATCATATGCGCGATTATGCATTCAAGTATGTGAACAATGCGGTAAAGATTTAACTGTTCTGAAAAATATTTACAAAAAGTCTATAAATATCACTATTGCCTCTGATAGAATAAAGGGCATTGTTTCTGTATCTGCGCGTCTGCCGGGCGACCGGATAAAACTGCGCGGTTTGAACCGCAGTGTGAGAAAACTCATGAACGAGGCGGCTGTTCCGCCCGATATACGGGGTTCGATACCGATATTCCGGGACGAAGAAGGGATTCTCTGGATTCCCGGCATCGGTGTGCGGGACGGCGCGGCCGTCGATGATAAGAATCCGGGCAGCGGAACCTGCGCACTGCACTGGTTTTACGGTGAGGCGGAGCGCCGTAACAGCAAATCCGCCGACGAAATAACTCAAGGAGAACAACATGGCCGGACACAGAGTACATGACGACATCGGGGAGATACTCTTCAGCGAGGAAGAAATCAGAGCTATAGTGGCGAGGCTGGGTCAGGAGATATCCAGCGACTACTCATATATCGACGGTGTCGAGCACAAACTCATACTGGTCTGCATACTCAAGGGTTCGGTGGTTTTCATGGGTGAACTGATGAAGAATCTGACCATTCCGGTGGAGATCGATTTTATGCGCGTTTCCTCATATAAGGGCACATATCCCGATGGCGAGCCAACCGAGACATTGACTCTGGAGCGGGATGACATAAGAAACTCGGATATCCTCATTGTTGAGGATATCATTGACACCGGAAACACCCTCAACTGGCTGGTAAACAAGCGTTTCCCCGAGAAGTATCAGCCCCGCAGCGTAAAAAGCGTGACTTTGCTTGACAAGCCCTCGCGCCGTCTGCCCGGACTTGAAAATTTTAAGGCCGACTATACGGGAGCGAAGATCGAGGACAAGTTTGTCGTGGGCTATGGGCTCGACTACAATCAGAAATACAGGGCGCTGGGCTATGTGGGAGTTCCGAAACCCGAGGTTATCGCCTGACCGGTTGGAAAATGCGGATCGGGCATAAAAACCTGCCCGGGCGGTTCCACCCGAAGTATCAGGTGACGGGTATGATGCCGCATGACAGATAATTGGAATAATTTAAGATGAAGAAAAGCAACATTAAGGCAATAATATTCTACATCGCGCTGATAGCGGTCATTGTTGTTATGTCAAGCGCGCTGCTGGGCAGCATGAAGAGCGAGCCCATGTCCTACTCGGATATTGTCATGGCCTTCAAGCGCGGCGATGTGAAGCAGTTTACCGTCAGCGATGACAATGTGCTGACCATGATGTCTCAGGATGACAAGCTGATCGGCGCAAAGAAGCTGCTTGACCTGGGCATATTCTACAATGATCTCAACGATATAATACAGCAGCAGGTAGCCGACGGCGTAATCACATACTACGATTACGAAGCGCCGGCGACCTACCCCTGGTGGGTGAGCCTGCTGCCCTATGTGCTGATGATGGCGGTCTTCATCGGGCTTTGGCTCTACTTTATGCGTCAGATGACCGGCAAGGACGGCAGAATCGGCTCCTTCGGCAAGGCGCGCACCAAGCTCGGTGCCGATGAAAAGAGCAAGGTCTACTTCAAGGATGTAGCCGGCGCCGATGAAGAGAAGGAAGAACTTAGCGAGGTGGTGGATTTCCTCCGCAACCCCGACAAATATACCAAGCTCGGAGCAAAGATTCCCCGCGGTGTGCTGCTTGTGGGTCCTCCCGGTACCGGTAAAACCCTGCTTGCAAAGGCGGTTGCCGGCGAGGCAGGCGTGCCCTTTTATTCGATTTCAGGTTCGGATTTCGTTGAAATGTATGTGGGCGTCGGCGCTTCACGCGTGCGCGACCTTTTCGAGACCGCACGCAAGAATCCGGCGAGTATCATATTCATCGACGAGATAGACGCCGTGGGACGTCACCGCGGCGCGGGTCTGGGCGGCGGTCATGACGAGCGCGAGCAGACCCTCAACCAGCTACTCGTGGAGATGGACGGCTTCGGCG
>Ga0123335_1007112_pt1 | contig 12671 bp, 13 predicted proteins | sample BiotimSIPDNA_2_FD_89707 | JGI IMG/M metagenome (GOLD analysis project Ga0123335, IMG submission 89707) | Anaerobic biogas reactor microbial communites from Washington, USA - Biogas_R2 time_0 SIP DNA | ecosystem: Engineered > Bioreactor > Anaerobic > Unclassified | place: Washington, USA... | reverse complement strand
CAGCAAGCTCAGCGATCAGTTGAACCTGCTCAAGACACTTATTGAATGGATGCAGGTCGACGGGCGGGACCCGGCAGCTGATATCAGTGGAAAACTTGAAAGGGCGGTTGCTTCGGATAAGGATGTTATCCGGGGCTTGACCCTCCTACAGGACGCCATTAAAAGTGAGAATACCCAGACTCGCAGCCCGGTGGTGCATGACCTGCTGCAGCGGATCGATAACCTGGAAAAAGAATTGTCCGGGCAGAAAATGTTCAATTATCTTAGTCGGACAAATATTGATAACCAGTTCAACTTCTATTACTTCTCTATCCCGGTCAAGGTTGGTGAAGAAATGCACCAATGCCAGCTGAGGATCAATAAAGACGGCCGCCGGGATTTGCGCAATGTTGATAACCTTAGTTTTGTCGTTTCACTGGATACCGGCAAAATGGGACTGGTGCTTTTCCATGTCAACTGGCAGAGAAGCGGCAGTTTGACCCTGCAAGGGGTAGTGGAAGATGACAGAGTTGCCAGTTTCTTGACCGGCAGTCTGCCAAATCTGGTCGCTAAGCTGCGAGAACTCGGTTATTCTGTACAAAACCTTGGCATCAAGGTTTCTCAGGAGCAGATTGATGAGAGCTTGAAGGTAAGGATGCAAGAAACCCCATTATCAATACGGCCTTTGGGGATAGACATAAGAGTTTAGCGTTTAGGAGAATGCGCTATGTCGGATGAAAAAAATTATGACAGCAGGCATAAAGCGGTAGCTCTTCGTTACGATTTAGAGCAAGATACGGCTCCGGTAGTCGTGGCCAAAGGTCGTGGCTTCATTGCGGATCGTATCGAGGAGGTTGCCAGAGATTGGGGGATACCCCTGAAAGAAGATGCCAAACTGGCAGATTATTTGATGGCATTAGATCTATACCAGGAGATACCAGCAGAATTGTATTCAGTCGTTGCAGAGATCTTGGCCTTTATCTATTCAATGGACCGCAAATATTGAATCGGAATGGCGGGGATAAGGCTTGAATAAGCGAGAGTTAGGCCGTCAGGGTGAAGAGATGGCAGCCCGGTATTTGAAAAAACAGGGATATCAGATTTTAGAACGGAATTATCATACCCGCTATGGGGAGTTGGATATAATATGCATTAAGCGCAACGAATTGGTTTTTGTCGAGGTCAAGACCCGTCGCAGCATTCAATATGGGACACCGGAAGAAGCCATCACTCCCAGGAAGATGGATCATCTGCGCAAGGCCGCATTCATTTATATCGAAGCATCTCATCCAAATTTCCGGGAGTTGCGATTTGATGTCATTACCATTATGATGGTGGACGCTAGTGAACAGATCAACCACATCAAATATGCTTTTTAGCAGCAGATCAAGTTATTTATGATTATCATGAGGTGAAACGATTGCTCATATATGGGAAGGAAATACGGGAACGCATCAAGGCTCGCGTCAAAGAACAGGCTGATATAACTCCGATGGCTATGGCGATCATCCAAGTCGGGGATAATGAAGCATCACGCCTGTATGTTAGATCCATTGAAAAATTCGGCTTTGATGTTGGCATCAAGGTAGAATTGTTCAATTATCCGGACGATACCAGCCACGAGACCCTGGCGGGAAAAATCGAACAGCTCAACCTTGCTCCCGAGTTCACCGGGATAATGCTGCAGACTCCATTGCCGTCGGGCCTAAACTATGGACACCTGGTCAATTCAATTGTTTGGCACAAGGAAGTTGAGGGTCTGCACAATTATAACCTGGGCCGACTGCTCAGCCGGGAAGAAGGGGTCAAACCTTCTACGCCCAAGGCAGTAATGTCTATTCTCAAAGGTCACGGAGTTGATATGGACGGGCAAAAGGTGACTATCGTGGGCCGCAGTCTGGTGGTAGGCAGTCCTTTAGCGGTGATGATGACCCGTGAAAATGCAACAATAAGACTCTGTCACTCGCATACCCACGACCTGGCGGAGGAGACACGAGGGGCTGATATAGTAGTGGTGGCGGTTGGCAAACCCAATCTGATAACCGCAGATATGGTCAAGGACGAATGTGTAATTATCGATGTGGGGATCAATTTTGATGAAAATGGCCAGGTGATCGGCGATGTCAGTGATGCGGCCAAGGCCAGGGCCCGTCTGGCCAGTGCCGTGCCCGGCGGCATCGGCGTGCTCACTGTAGCCGAACTGTTCGATAATCTTTGCATATTGAAACGTCAGGATCAAGGGTAAACGAATTTTGACGCAGATTAACGCAGATTATTTATGATTGACGCAGAAGTGGTTAAGGTTTTGTCACAGCGACCTAAATGGCGCGAAGGGGCATCGCAACTGCAGGCAAGCGAAAGGCTGCATCGTTGCACGTTGGAGTGTTGTAGCCGCAGGGGGATTAACACAGATTTACACAGTTAGATATGATGGACCCCGCCCTGTCTTTGCGAGCGTAGCGAAGCAATCATTAAGCCATATAAGCCCCGAAGAAGATTGCCGCGTCCCCGGCACTCAATAAAACAGTTCAGTCTATTAAAGTAATGCATAATAGGTAGCCGTTTATATTTGGATTCTCTGGGTGCCGGGTCCTCGCAACGACACTTTGGGATTGTGCATATTATGAATGCCATTGTACATAAAAATCTGCGTTTAGCTGTGGTTAATAATCGAATCTCCCGTCTATTAGTACAGCGGCATCCAGCAAACCTGAGGGTTAGCCTTCCTCTGCTGCACCCGTACCTTGCCGTCTTCGTATTCCTGCTTTTCCACTTCATTTTCGAGAATTAATGGTGGAACCATCGTCGGTTTCATATCCGAGCCCAGGGCGACGAAAGTAAAATAAGCGGTCATACAGCATTGTTTGGTTCCCTGCAGCAGGTCTTCCGCATCAATGCTTACAGCGATCTCCATGGAACGATTGGATACATAGGTCACATTGGCGTGACAGCTGGCCAGGTTGCCCATAAATACGGGGGCGTGAAAGTTGATATTATCAATACCGGCAGTCACTACAATAGCCCGCGAATGCTTGGTGGCACAAGCCCCGGCACAGTTATCCATCATCTTGAGCAGTTCTCCCCCGTGAGCAGTACCGGCTGGATTAGTCTGAGAGGGAAGTATTATCTGACTGAGAGTAGTGGCAGATTCGGCCACAGTTCTTCCTTCCAATTCCATTCATTCCACCTCCTGTTTGTACCATTCTAGCCCAGCCAGAGTAAGATTTCAATTAGTTTCCTCTGTACGCATTTTTATAATAGTTATGGCGCAAGATGGTAAAGCGGCGCTGGATTGAGGATGCGTGGTAGCAGTGGTATAATGATGGCTAAATGGCAGTGATGTTTTTCATACACCATATAACACCTGGCATTCTGCAAGTAATCCGGAGGAAGGAATATTTATGAAAAGTAGACAATTTGCCGTTATTGGCATAGGCCGGTTCGGCAGCAGCCTGGTCAGGGAACTAACCCGAATGGGGAACGAGGTGTTGGCTATCGATATAGATGCCGACCGGGTCAATGATGCAATAGAGTACTGTACTCATGCGGTCGAAGCCGACACCATGGATGAAAGTACTCTGAAAGCCCTGGGTATCCGCAATTTCGACGTGGTAGTGGTAGCTATTGGCGACAATATCCAGGCCAATATCCTGACGACCATCATGTTGAAGGAATTGGGCGTGAAAAAGGTCATTGCCAAAGCCCAAACTACTTTGCATGGCAAGGTTCTGGAAAAGATCGGGGCTGACCTGGTTATCTATCCTGAACGGGATATGGCCATCAAGCTGGCCCGGTCACTGGTCTCGGTAAATTTCCTGGAACAGATCGATCTGTCACCTGATTTTGGCATTATCGAACTCTTTGCCCCCCGTGCATTTCTGAACCATTCGTTGGCTGACCTTGCGCTGCGCAAGAAGATGCGGGTGACTATCCTGGCTATTAAACGCGGTAACGAAATCATTGTTGCTCCGGCCCCGGACGAAGTATTGAAAAATGGAGATGTTTTGGTGGCGCTGGGGGGCAATGAAGCCCTGGAACTATTGACTAACATTGAATAGCTTGTATTGAGAAGGGGTCACCCGGCATGATAAAAAACAAGATAAACGAGCCTCTTTGGCTGGCATTAAGCTTCATTACTGTCATAATGGCCGGCAGTGTTCTTTTGTATTTGCCCTGGGCCTCTCGAAGTGGCTACACCGCATATATCGATTGCCTCTTTATATCCACGTCAGCTACCTGTATTAACGGATTGGTGACACTTGACACCGCAACCCACTGGACTCTATTCGGCAAGATCGTTATTCTGTTTTTAATCCAGATCGGCGGATTGGGCGTCATGTCCTTCGCGGTTTTTTATGCGCTTCTGGCCGGGCGTAAGATATTTTTGCGTCAGCGGCTGGTCATGCAACAGGCCGTAAACGTTGCTGAAGTGGGCGGAGTGGTTAGACTCTTCCGGCATCTGCTTGGTTTTACTTTTACAGTTGAAGCAATCGGGGCGCTGATACTGGCTTTGCGCTGGTCAGGCGAGATGGGCTGGGGCAAGGCCTTATGGTTCGGGATATTCCATTCGGTTTCCGCCTTTAATAATGCCGGCATCGATCTTATGGGAGGATTCAAGAGTTTTACCGGATATACCTCTGATATTACTGTAAACCTGGTTATCTCCACTCTGGTAATCATTGGCGGCTTAGGTTTTATCGTGACCTATGATTTGTACCATTACCGCGAGCAACGCAAGCTTTCCCTGCATGCCAAGGTCGTCCTCATTACCACCGGACTTCTGCTGCTGATCGGAACTCTGCTATTATTAGTTGGTGAATACAATCACGCGTTGAAAGATATGCCATTCGGCACCAAACTCCTGGCAGCCTATTTTCAGAGCGCGACTTCGCGTACGGGAGGTTTCAGTACCATTGATCTCACCGGATTATTCCTTTCTTCCCAACTGGTCATTATTATTCTTATGCTGATTGGCGCCTCGCCAGGCTCTACCGGCGGCGGGATAAAGACTTCAACTATCGCTATACTATGGCTGGCTATCTATAGTCAACTGCGGGGGAAGAAGGATACCGAGATTTTTGAAAGAAGGATTGATACCACCGATGTTATGCAAGCGATGACCATATTTCTGCTGTTTTCTTTTGCCATGCTATTAATGACCTATCTGGTATCACTGACTTATCCGAGTGGTAACTTTACGTATATTGTCTTTGAGGTAGCTTCGGCCCTGAGCACCACCGGATGGACCCTGGGCTTGACCCCGCATCTTACCGCTTTACCCAAATTTCTACTGATAATAACTATGTTCCTAGGCCGGGTTGGTCCATTGACCCTCGGCCTTGCACTGGCTTTAAAGGATAAACAGCCTGACATCCACTGGCCCAAGGGGAAAATTATGGTGGGCTAAAGAGCATCAAAGGTTGCTTCTTATATTTGGTATTTGAATTCCCGGAAAAAAGCAGATAAGATAATAGGCAGTATTCATTATGAATACTGTCGAAATCACTTAGGCAACATACCCAATAACCAAATAATAATTAATCTCCGATTCGTGGCAGCTAAAGCGCAAGGTTATGCTGCGGCGAACGAAGGGTTTACCGGGAAACGGGTAGGCCTCCCATGTTTGGAAAGGAGAGCAGGCTATATGTTCTTAGGCCGGGATGCTCCTTTTTGGATGTGTTCAGGCTTTTTTGATATGATCTGATTACCTCTTCAGAGATAGAAATAAACCTGATGAAGCTCTGTATATAGATAGAAGGGCGACAAAATATCGGGAAAGAGATTGGGAGAAGCATAATTCAGAGTTGCACGCAGGGTAGGCTTATGCCAGGCCCTATTGCCGGCATTGCTGCCGGTCAATGGATTCCTCCCCTTCTACATATCATCTGTGAACTTTCCCTGGATACATAATTTCATAATTAGCTCAATGTGGTCTTGCGCGAATGCCTGCTAGTATTGGCAGAGCACAAAAGTGCGATACTATAAACTGGCAGGTGGCAGTGGGTCCATGTTTTGCTGGTTGAAGAAAGGTGAGGAGGAATCATCCATGAAACTTATTCGTCCATCAATAGTTGCTATAGTTCTGCCAATAGTCTTATTGTTCAGTATGCTGATAGCTGTTGGTCCGGTTTTGGCCGAAGGTGACGGCAGCGGCGGCGGGCAGGGCGTACCCCTGGAATTGGCCAGTTCCAGTCCCGTGGATGGGGCGCAGAATGTTGCCCTGGATACTCGGATCAAATTGGTTTTCAACAAGAATGTAGTCAATATGACGGTCAAGGAGAATAACCTGCGTTGTTTCTCTCTATATGCAGGGAATGTTGCGGTGCCCATAGAGGTCCAGATGGCAGATGACCAGATCAATCCGGAATTGAAACGGGAGGTCAACCTGATTCCCCGGCAGGTATTACAGCCGGGTACTGATTATAGCGTAGTGATATCCCAGGCCTTACAGGCCAAGAACGGCGTAGTAATGGGGAAAGATGTCAAGATCAGATTCAAGACCGCAGCTGCAGAGAAGTCTGTGCCACCTGCTCCCGCCGGTGAGGAGAAAAAACCAGCAGAACCCCCGGCGCCACTTAACCCGGGCAGCACTCCAGAACCTGAGCCAAAAGCAGTGCTGGATAGCGATAATAATGATACCGTGCCAGCCGAAAAGGATGAATCCGAGATCAAGCCGGAATCACTTGAGCGAACGCAGACTGATTCTATGGAGAAGAAATCTCCTACAAAAACAGATGATGCCAGCGAGAATGCTGCCTGGATATGGCCGGTATCGATAGCGCTAGTTATAGTTTTGGGCGCAGGTTACGGGTACTTCAGAAAGAGAAGCTAGCGGGAGAAACTGCCCGCATGGGGAGTGCATTAGAACGAGAAAACGCATCATATATGTTATGCTGGCTTTAGCGCCGGTGATGGCTATTATCCTGTCATTGGTTATCGGTCGTTATCCGGTTTCCTTATCGGCCATAGGGCAAGTCGTACTGAACAAACTGCATCTGGCCAATTACCAGGTTGCCCAGGTCCACACAGTACTGATCTGGGATATAAGGTTGCCGCGCGCTATTCTGGGGGCCCTGGTCGGCGCCTGCCTGGCAGTAAGCGGAGCCGCCTTCCAGGGTTTGTTTCGTAATCCCCTGGTCAGTTCGGGCATCCTGGGTGTAAGTTCGGGGGCCGGATTTGGAGCGGCACTGGCTATTATCCTATTTCACGGTAATACATCGGCAACTTATGGCTTTGCCTTTGCCTTTGCGTTGCTGGCGGTTTTGCTTAGTTATATGATAGGACAGGTCTATAACACCACTCCCACCATTATGCTGGTGCTGGGTGGTGTTATTGTATCGTCGGTTTTTTCATCGCTGATTTCATTTACTAAATATGTGGCTGATCCTTATCGTGAATTGCCCAGCATTGTCTTCTGGTTGATGGGGAGTCTGGCTACTGCCAGTTACCGCGATATCATGGTGGCCGGGATCCCCATGCTGGTGGGGCTGGTTGGGCTGATGGGAATTAGGTGGCGCATAAACGTTCTCTCCATGGGGGATAAGGAAGCTCACGCCCTGGGGGTCAATCTGAAATTGGATAAAGGTATCGTCATTTTCTCGGCGACCCTGGCTACCGCCGGAGCAGTGTGCGTCAGCGGGATTATCGGTTGGGTAGGTCTCATCATCCCCCATATCTGTCGCATGCTGGTCGGCAATGATAATCGAGTGCTTATTCCTTCCAGCATGGCACTGGGAGCTTGCTTTTTGGTGCTGGTAGATGATATTGGGCGGATTATTACAGGTTCGGAGATTCCCCTGGGTATTCTGACTGCCTTGATCGGTGCTCCATTTTTCGTCTGGCTGCTGAAGAGGACTAAAGGGGGAGGGTGGTAGGCATGCATTTGCTGGAACTAAACGACGCCGGTTTCACCTATCCGCAGCAAAGGGATGCGGTATTTTCCAGCATCAATTTACGGGTGGACCGGGGAGAGATTTTCTGTTTGCTGGGGCCGAACGGCTGCGGTAAGACCACCCTGCTGGATTGTATACTGGGAATACACCGCTTAGACCAGGGAAGAATAAAAGTAAATGGCGAGGATGCCCGGCATTTCCGTCCAGGGGAAATAGCCAAACATGTGGCCTACGTTCCGCAGCGCCATGAGAACACTTTTCCCTATACTGTTATCGACATGGTAAAAATGGGACGTGCCGTCTATACCGGGCGCTTTTCTTCGCCATCAGATATTGACAAAGAACAGGCTAAAAAAGCCCTTGAAATTGTAGGCATGATGCACATGCGGCATCGCCCGTTTACCCAGCTTAGCGGGGGTGAAGCCCAATTGGTGATGATCGCCCGTGCTCTTGCTCAACAGACCTCGTTGATCATTATGGATGAACCGACTGCTCATCTCGATTTTAAACACGAGATGCTGGTGATGGAGACTATTGTAAAACTGGTCCGGGAAACTGATATGTCGGTCCTGATGGCCACCCATTTCCCTAATCATACATTTTATTTTGAAAATCGTGATATTCCGATAAGAGTAGCGTTGATGCATGATCATACCTTTTTGGAGTCTGGTAAACCGACCGAAGTCCTGAGGGAAGATAATATTGGCAGGATATATCGAGTCAAGGCTCGATTAGCAGAGTTTGCAATGGAAGAGGGTTCGCTGCGCCAGCTTATTCCACTCAGAACTTTAACAGCGGAGGATAATTGTGATGAAAGCCAGTACTAAAAATAGTATCTTAATCATTGCCGCGATCCTGATCATTTTATCGGGGCTTATTTACTGGTGGTCCCCGGATAAGAAGAACCCAGAAAAAACAGCCGAGGAAAGCAGCATTACACTTACTGATACACTGGGACGTAAAGTGAGCGTTCCTCGGAAGATTGAACGGGTAGCATGTCTTTATGCTTTTACCGGCCATGTAACAGTTATGCTGGGGCAGGGTGAGAAGATTGTTGCGGTTCCGGGCGGACTTAAACGCGATGTATTGTTGAATCAGATATGTCCGACCATAAAAAATGCGTCAGTGCCATCTTCAAATGAATCGATAAATATTGAGGAGTTGCTAAGGGTCAAACCGGATCTGGTTCTAATCAACCGGCAGACTGGTATAAATAAAGATGAGACTGCAAAATTAGATCGATTTGATTTGCCTTACCTGGTTATCGACTTCCAGAGTATGGAGGAGCAAAGAAGAGCTGTCAATATCATAGGCAAGGTGCTGAGTGCCGAAAAAGAGGCACTCGCGTATAGTGAATACTACCTGGATTGTATCAAACGGGTAAGTGAGCGCGTAAAGGATATTCCGGAAGATCAGCGTTTACGAGTTTATCATTCGGTCAATGAGGCTACCCGCACCGACCCGCCGAACAGCCTGCCGGCTGACTGGATGAAAACCGCCGGGCTGATAAATGTATCAGTCAATCAAACTTTACGGCTGATTGAAGGGAAAAATTTTGCGAGTCTGGAACAGATACTCTTATGGGACCCGGAGGTCATCCTGGTCAATGAACCGGGAGTGGCTGAGTATATCCTGAAAAACACTCAATGGTCCTCGCTTAATGCCGTGAAGACCCAGAAGGTCTATCAGATGCCGGTGGGCATCTCTCGCTGGGGACACCCCGGGGGATTGGAAACTCCGCTGGCTCTGTTATGGACAGCTCAGCTGCTTTATCCGGAGCAATTCATGGATATGGATATTAAGCAAGAAAGCAGAACGTTTTATAAAGAATTTTTTGATCTTCAGGTGGATGATGCTACTTTGGACCGGATATTGGCCGGTCAGGGAATGAGATTAACCCGGGAACAGGGAGGAGAGACACGTTGATGATATTGGTGGCCATCGATGATACCGATAATCTTGAAAGCCGGGGCACCGGCAAGCTGGCAGCCATGCTGGCCGAGAACATAGAGAAAAAGGGCTGGGGAAAAACCGGGCCGATTACCAGGCATCAATTACTGGTCCATCCCGATATCCCTTATACTTCGCACAATAGTACCATGTGTTTCACTGCTGATATCTATAATTGCTCACTTGATTCACTGGCCAGTTGGTCTGCCTCTTTCCTGGAAAGAGAGTGCGCCCCCGGCTCCGATCCTGGCCTTTGTATAGCGTGTATTGACCAAGTGGCACGAAATCAAGAATTGATTGATTATGCCTATCGCGCCAAAGAGGAAGTAATACCCAAGGAAGAGGCCTATGCACTGGCCAGAAGGTACGGCATACACCTGTCAGAACATGGGGGCAGCGGGATCGGTGTGATCGGTGCTTTGGCCGGGGTGGGCCTGCGTTATTCAGGTAATGACGGGCGCTTTCGTGGGAAATTGGAGATAATGCCTCCGGGTGGTGTTGCCACTGTACAGGAAATAAAGGCCAGGAGTCTGGTGGAAAAGGTATGCTCTACTGAAGGGGAATTGATTCCTGATGACGAGCCGATACTCCTGGGTGAAACACAAAAGGCCGTATTGATCGACGGACAGGCGGTTATGCTGGTATTCCCGACAGAAGCCACCGAACCCGAGCGGGCCCGGTGGCAAACCTGTACCAAGACCTATTTGAAAAGGTTTTAATTCTTTGCGAGCATAGGCTTTGTAGAAAATAATCGACTATTCTTGAACTGGTTCAATGATTATACTGCCATTTCCACTGGTGGTAAAACTTATTAATACGGTTTTACCCAGGGTTTCTCCAGCTTTGGAGATAAGATCAGGGTATATTGCTACTTTGTATTTGGTGTTGGGGGCCAGGGAGTGCAGGAATTTGATATAAATATTTCGGCGTTGACTGGAAGTATTGATACGGGTGACTCGGTAATCACTCGCCTTGTGTAATTGGGTAATGCCTTTGAATACTACGATTTGTTTTTGATTATTGGCCCACACGGAATCATCAATAACGTTTTTATCAAACACTAGCGTCATTGTCCTTAGGGACCTGGATACATTGGTAGCTCCATTGGAGGGGATCGAACGGATGAAATTTAGGGGTTTTTCTCCTGGTTGTGCCATAGTTTATTCCTCCCGTTTATTTTAATAATCGTTTGGACTATACTATGCGCCTGTAAATAAGAGGGTTACCTACAATGGACCCTTTAATGGGAACGCAATTCATAAAACCGAATAACTCAGGAGATAAAAGGGCTCTTGCCATTGTTATATAAACACTAGCAAGAGCCTTTAGCATGTAAATATCTCTATATTACCCGTCGTACCTGTCCTTCCACCAGAATTGTGCTTCACTGGTTACGGTGAGCTCGGATTCTTCCCGCTACCAACAGTACAAATTGTATACTTTTTAAACACTTTTGAGGACATATGTCCACAATATGTACAGGTATATAAAGTACATGGTCCGGACGATAGTCCATTAAGCTTCCACGGACAGATGTCCTAATATGTTGGCATAGATTTTGCAATTATATAAATCCGAATCGTCCGTGACTTACTCTGGATAAAACCGTCAGCATAACAGGATAGAGCTTGTGAATACCTATTTTCGCAATGAAGGGAGCATTCTTATGAGCGTTATAGAGGATCTCATTATTGATCTTAACAGTGAAGATGAAAAAACCCGGGCATTTGCTGCGGAAGATATAGCCTGTGATGGTTTGCTGGAAGGGATCGGTCCTATGCTGGCACGCTTGGAGATTGAGTCCAGCCGTTATGTCCGCGAGGCAATAGTAAGCAGCCTTAAAACCATGAGCGGTCCGGAACTGGTCACAAGGTCTTTACCCTACCTGCGCAGTGATGATGCCTTTGTCCGCAACGGTGTTATAGATATCCTGGCCATGCAGGGGGAAGAATCCCTCCAAGCCTTGCGCAGTTCCTTGCAGGACCCGGACAAGGACACCCGCAAGTTTATACTGGATGTGCTGGTTCAGATCGGCAGTTCGGCAGCAGCAAGCCTTATCGCTGAAGGCATGGCAGATCAGGACATCAATAATGTCATCACGGCAGTTGAATATTTGGGGCGGCTGGAGGATGACCGCTGGATCAAAGGCATAAACAACCTGTTTGCTCGCAGTGATAATGTTCTGCTGCGCTGCACCTGCCTGGAAACTATGGCCCTGATCGGCAACGAAGAATCAGTCGAGTGTGTCAATAAGCGTTATCCGTCTTATCAATCCATCAGTTTTCTGGAGCAATACTCGTTCCTGAAGTTTGTGGCCCGCAAAGGCAGCGATCTTCACCTGCCTCTTATCATCTCCCTGATGGGTGAGAAGGGGCAAGTCATGCACAAAGAGATCATCAATGCTATTGAAGGGATCTTAAAACGCATTCCGCGCGATTACCTTACCCCGGATCTAATAGGAGTGATCGCCAACTACCTGGAGTCAGATATTAAGGATATCAATAAATACGAACTACTGGTTTTATTGGGTAAGTACCGGAACAAGGAGATTTACACCATTTTGCTAAAATATCTGGAACCTCGCAATCCCCTCATCTTGATGGGAGCGATGGAAGGTCTGGGAGAGTATGGTAATCCCGAGGCTATCCCATTTATAAAGGATATCCAGACGCTGGTTCAGGATGAAGAGCAAAGAGAAATAATCGAACGGGCTCTGGCCCGGCTCGAAAGACTGAGGTGATCATGGTGGATCTGCCACTGGAGTACTTTATAAAACTGCGTAATTTGATATATGAAAGAACCGGTATCAGCTATGAAGAGAACAAGATTTATTACGTCAAGAAACGCTTG
>Ga0123335_1007110_pt1 | contig 12679 bp, 10 predicted proteins | sample BiotimSIPDNA_2_FD_89707 | JGI IMG/M metagenome (GOLD analysis project Ga0123335, IMG submission 89707) | Anaerobic biogas reactor microbial communites from Washington, USA - Biogas_R2 time_0 SIP DNA | ecosystem: Engineered > Bioreactor > Anaerobic > Unclassified | place: Washington, USA... | reverse complement strand
TTCAGCTGTCTCAGCGGCGATGATCGCTGCCTGGTATGACCGCGCCAATTTTCCGAATATATACACTGGTCCCACCAACGGCGGCGTCATGCCCCTTAGCGATACAGCCTGGCCCCGTTGGTCTGATGGCAAACAAAATTACCCAAGCAACCCACTGGTTGCCACGCGTCAAGGTCTGGACGGCAATTCTTCCCGCGGCTCCATCGAAGATTATTGGGTGGAATCAGGCAGTTATGCCCCGGATCCTTACCTGAGCGGTGGTTGGCAGCAGCACCAATGGGGCGCAGCGATTGGTGATTACATGAAAAGCAGCCAGTCAAACAGCGGTAACATTGACGGATCAACTATTTTCCATAATTTTTATAATGGGACCGGTAAGTTTCGCTGCTCTGATATGGAAAACGCAAAGGTTGACCATATTGACGGGACTTATGGTCGTAAGTTGTTTTATCGAGCTCGAGGTTACACGGTTGGCGATTGTTACAATCAACGAACTGAAAACGTTGGCGGCGGCTTCACGCTGGCAAATTTAAAAGCCGAGATCGATGCTGGCTACCCTGTTCTGCTCAACCTGGAGGGGCACTCAGTTGTTGCTTATGGTTACAGCGGTTCAACTGTTTACATACGCGATACCTGGGACGACAACCCCAACAACGTTTACACCATGCCCTGGGGGGGAAGCTATTGCAACATGAAGATGATGTCGGTTAGCGTCGTCCACCCTAAAATATTCATCACAAACAATCACCTTTACCTGCCTGTTATTCGAAATTAACAGTTGTCAGAGACTGCCCGGTGGACATTCCAAGCCACCGAGGCATTCCTGATGTCCCCACCCGGGCTTCGACACCGCCATACACGGGCATTATTGGTGTTGGTTCCGTCCGCTCTTTCATTTTTCGGGTAAAATGACCCCAATGTTCCGTATCACTGATAACAAGTCCTCAAGGTGGAAGGTGTGCAAGCGTATATGAGTCGACCTGAAACCGATAATTCTGGATCAAATTTGAGAGACTCAGGTTTACAGAACTTCATCAAAGCAATCCTCGTTGATAAAACAAACTTGCTGCAAGTCCAACTCTTTCGTTATTTAATCGTCGGCGGTCTCGCATTCGTTGTTGATTTCACGGTTCTTTTCCTGCTGGTAAATTACTTTTCGGTCAACTACCTGGTTGCCGCTGGTTTTTCGTTCCTGCTTGGATTACTCGCCAACTACCTTTTAAGTATCTCGTGGGTGTTCAACCAGGAAACCAAATCCAACGTCAGCCAATCTGTCCTGATTTTTATAATCACCGGGGTAGTCGGATTAGGAATAAACGAGATCTTCATGTACACGTTCACACATTTAGTCGGACTCCAGTATCTTCTCTCAAAGGTTTTCACAGTGCCAATTGTCTTATTGTGGAATTTTCTTTCGCGGAGATTTTTATTGAACAAGAGCAAACATGACAGAGAATAAGAAGAACGTAATCATTATTGGAGCCGGACCTGCTGGTTTAACCGCAGGGCTGGAGTTAATTCGCGCCGGCTGCCAGGTCATTATCCTCGAAAAAGACCCTCAATATGTTGGTGGCATCTCTCGCACAGTGCAATATAAAGATTACCGCTTTGATATTGGTGGGCATCGCTTCTTCTCAAAGAATGATGAAATCGTTGATTGGTGGTACCAGGTCATGGGAGACGACTTTCTGAAACGTCCACGTGTTTCTCGTTGGCTCTACCAGGGTAAATTTTTCAATTACCCCATCCAGATTGGTGAAATCATCCAAAAATTTGGCTTCGGGTTTGCGTTTCGTATTGGAATCAGCCTTATTTACCGCCAGTTGTTTCCTGTTAAACCAGTCGACAACCTGGAAGCCTGGTTTATTAACGGATTCGGCGATGCACTGGCGCAGCCTTTTTTCATTCAATATAACCAGAAACTTTGGGGCATACCCTGCAGCCAACTTTCGCTCGACTTCGCCAGTCAACGCATCAAAGGAGTTTCTGTTTGGAATACTTTGACCGATTCGGTCCGAAAAATGTTTGGTAAAAAGACCGAGGTCAAAAGTTTTATCGAAGAATTTAACTATCCAAAACAAGGTCCGGGCGAGCTCTGGGAGAGAGTTGCTGGAATTATCAAGGAGCAGGGTGGTCAAATTTTGATGGGCAGAGACGTTTCCAGGCTTCACCTGGAAGGAAACAGAATTGTCGCTTGCGAGGCAGAGCATGAAGGCAAAACTGAACATTATCAAGCCGATTGGTTCTTGTCGACTATGCCTTACAACGAGCTGGCAAAAAATATCTACCCCAATTTGTCAGAAAGTGTGCTTTATGCTGCTGACCAGTTGAAATATCGCGATTTTGTCACCGTTGCCCTGGTCATTGACAAACCTTTCATCTCTAAAGATACCTGGGTTTACACTCACGATGAGGGTCTCAAACCAATTCGCTTCCAGAATTTCAGAAACTGGAGCCCATATATGGTTCCAAACGAGCATCAGACTGTCATCGGATTGGAATACACTTGCACATTTGGTGACGATTTTTGGTCGATGAGCGATGAAGATCTGCTGGAACAGGGTATCCACGACTTCCTTCACCTGGGGTTCGCGCAGCGTGAAGATATTTCGGATGGCTCGGTGGTCAAGTTGCGCAATGTTTATCCGGTCTACCAGGTCGGTTACCAGAACCATGTGCAAACAATTCGCCAAGCAATTGACCCAATAACAAACCTACTGCCCTTCGGTCGCGGCGGCATCCACCGCTACAATAACACTGATCACTCGATGATGACAGCCATGCTCACTGTGAAAAACCTTGTAGCTGGTGAGCGGTTGTACGATGTCTTTCTGGTAAACCAGGATGCTGCTTATCATGAAGAAGAACAGGTTGAAACAACGGGTTAAATCCGCTCATTCCGGGAATTTAATATAAAAGCCTTTCTGCATATCATTCGGGTCAATTAAGGCGAGTTTGTTGTAAAAATCTGCTGTCCGTGTGCAAGGCAGCGGTAAATCCCAACAGCCCTCGAGGCTTTCGTCATTAGCGAGGTATACCGTCAGCCCGCTCAAAGTTGTCTTGCTAACCAGATCTTCGTGCGAAACGAATTGTGTGGCAATCTTGTTTTCACTTGGTGGTTTGACCAGGGTTCGTTTTATACCAAAATCACGCGGGACTTCCGGACTTAACAAAAACAAAGCTAACGCGATTATCACCAAAGACAATCCCTTTTTCGATACCTGCGGCATTGATTGCGCAAACCATTCAACCAACACAGAAAGTATGATCGCGAAGGCTATCCAATACGCCATGCCAATAAAACGTATTTCTGGTGCTGCCAGGAACCAATAGAGAATGTGAAGCAGCGCAAAGCCAATCGCCAGAAATTCCGCTTTGTGATCCTCAAGGCGGAATTTTTTAATTAACCAAAAAACCAAAACTACCAATAACAGCGGTACGCCCAGGATCCAACCTTCCCTCAGCCCCCGTGGAACCGTCCACAACCATTGTGGCAGCCACTGCAAGAAGGGAGTGTCGGGAGAGATTGTGTTCCCATAGCGGGACCAGTTGTAAATAACTCCTGTTATTGGCTCGACCATCGTGCGAGGGATCTTCCATATGAAGTCAAAGGAAATGATCGCAGTCGGGTAAACCAGGTATCCGCTCAGAATTACCGAACGAACCAACCAAGGGATTCCCAAAAGGAGCAGCATCGGGATTCGGCTCCACAAAAATTTTAATTCTTGTTTATTACCAACGTTCTTTTTGAAGAATATGATAATCGCTGCGAGCATAAAAGCAGCTGCATAAACCAAACCGCTCAGCTTGATGCAGATCATCAACACTCCCAGCAGCAAAATCAGGTTTACATTTCTTCGTAAGCTGGCAGGGTTGTTTATGTTTTCCCCCAGAGCAATCAGTTCTCCAGCTAATAGCACTTGCAACACTGCGATAAACAAATCTGGCGAATAGCCAGAAAAGTAAAAATTGGGCATATACCATAAGAAGAAAGGCAGGATCAATGCATAATAGTAATCTGCTTTCTTTGGGCGGCTTTCACGCATGGTCAACCTTGTCACAGAAACCATGCACTGTAAAACCAGCAGCCAGGCAAGCAAGCAGTTGGCGATATAGAACGCGTACCCATGGAAAATGCCCTGGTTCACCAGGCTGACATAAAGGAACGAAGCATTGTTGAACGCCAGGCGATGGTGAACATTACCCAGACCAGGCACGATGGCATAATTTTCCAGCCACTGCACCGTCTGCAGGTGATACATACCATGGTCGAAATGCAGGTTGCCACCGATTGAGAAAGCCCCGATCACAATGCCGGTCAATATCATCGCCATCATTCCAGGCAGAGCATTTTGCCATTTCAATCGCCTTATGGCGCTAATCACGTTTTTACGTGCCAGGATGTACCCTGCCAGAGCAGCGAGAATGTGAACAATCAGGCAAGCCAGATTTATAGGGAAAAAAAGATGCCAGATCTGCAAAAAGCCAATTGAGAATACCAGCCCAATCCAAAACAACCGCAAGAAATCTTTAATTCCCAGATCAGAATCAGCACTTGGGCGAAAAATAAGCAGCCCGATCCCGATGAAAATAAATCCGAAAAAAAATAAACCTGCCATGATTAAAAGCATATATTCTGTTCCTTATACTCTACCTTCTCCCGGAGCGAAGCGACAGGTTCCCATGTCAGCAAACTTTTTCGGGGGCGCGCCGCGATCAGAAAACACATTCCGCTTATAGTCTGTGTCGATCATGGTTATTTTCAATCAAGGCTTCAACAATAACCATTGCGGCACATTTCTCCTGACTGTTATTGCAATGATCTCCCAAGACAGGCTCCATCTCCCATTTTACAAAAATTGTTACCCATAGCTTTCATTAAACAATAACCCAATGTTCAAGGTGCGTCTCAATCATCAAGTCCTGTTCATCGTGTTTGATAGAGCTGGCCAGGATAACGATCATCAATATTGTATCATCCTTGCCTTGGCGTGATATCCTCTTTCTTAAATAATAAACGCCCCTGGTGGGGGGCGTTTAAGCGGTCGCGTTATGAACTACTGAACGGCAACTTCGGCGCCGGCTTCTTTCAGCTTGGCAGCGGCGTCGTTGGCGACGTCTTTACCAACAGCTTCGAGAACTTTGGCGTCGGCGGTTTCAGCCATATTTTTGGCGTCGACCAAACCGAGGCTGGTGAGCTGGCGGATGACTTTAATTACTTCGATTTTCTTGGGACCAGTGGCTTTGATAACAACATCAAACTCGGTCTTTTCTTCAACTTCTTCTTCAGCGGCTGCGGCGGCTGGACCAGCAGCAACAGCAGCGACGGGAGCGGCTGCAGAGACGCCCCATTTTTCTTCCAACATTTTGACGAGGTCGGCAGCTTCCAAAACGGACAGTGTGCTCAGTTCCTCAACGATTTTTGCTAAATCAGCCATTTCTTTCTCCTATAATTCTTTCTTTTTTTTATATTTTTCTCGTTTTCGAACGAGCCTAGGCAGCACTAGTCTGCTTTTCTGAGTTTGCTTTAATAACAGCAGCCAAACCACGGGCGGGTTCCGCTAAAGTACGAACTAACTTGCTGGCAGGTGCCAGGATGGTTCCTAACAGCATTGCGCGCATAACCGGCAGTGTCGGCAGGTCAGCCAATGCCCGAACTTGGGGCGCGGTTAACAGCGCGTTATCCAGGTAGCCACCTTCTACTGCAAAAACATCACCCTTGGTTATTTCATTCAGGGCTTTTGCTGTCGCGGGGGCGTCTTCAAACGCAAACACAACCACGTGGTTGCCTTCCCAGGTCTGGGGGTCATACTTGTAACCTTTCTCTTCCAATACACGCGTGAAGAGGCGGTTTTTGACCACGTGCATCTCGCTCTCAGATTCTCTCAGTTTCGCGCGAGCGGTATTGATGGCGGGCATGGTCATATTCTTGTAGGTCAGATAGTAAACAGCCTTGCTATTATCGATCCAATCACGATATTGCTGGACAATTACTTCTTTATGTTCTTTCGAAAATGCCAATGTATTCTACCTCCTTCCAATAAAAAATCTCTTTCCGTTTTTCCCACGAAAAGAGATCCATATTGACCTAAAGTCTGTTTTGAACCTCCACCTCGGCGGGAAATTAAGCCGTAAACGGCACCAGCTTTCTTAAGCAGAGCGTGCAATTTGCACTATTCTGTTGTTCAACCCGGCAAGTATACCACGCTTTTCAGCGTGTCAATGACTGATTGTTTCAATGTCCACAAAAGATGCCACTTGCTTCCTAGCTATTGTATTCACCATGGGCACACTCAACCTGCAAGCGCAAGAAAAAGAACCTATGAATAAAAGATAAATCGTTTACAATAGAAAAAAGACCCGCGTCCGGGTCTTATATTCCACCAATGTGGGGTCAATTTCTTGACGATGAGGATAAATCTTTATTTGAACTTAGTATGCAATTTGTAGAGTGATTACAAATCTACATTTAATATAAACCAACCTGTCTATAAAGTCAACAATTTCATGGAGGAAAAATGGAAAAGGATTACTATATCGGGTTAGACATGGGCACTGGTTCTGTTGGTTTCGCTGTAACAGACACTAATTATGAAATTCTAAAATCTCACGGTAAAGCTCAATGGGGGGTTAGATTGTTTGACACAGCTGACACGGCGGCTGACCGTCGATTCTCCCGTGTAAACCGACGACGTTTAGAAAGGCGACGGCAAAGGATTCTTCTCCTTCAGGAAGTTTTTGCTCCGGAAATAGTGAAAGTTGATCCTGCGTTCTTCTCCCGATTAAACGACAGTTTTTTTCTGCCAGAAGATAAGAAGGAAAATCAGCCTAACACATTATTTAACGATCCAAACTATAGTGACACAGAGTTTCACAAACAATACCCAACAATCTATCACCTTCGTCACGAATTGATGGTGAACAATAAACCCCATGATATCCGACTTGTGTACCTGGCTATTGCGCATATTCTCAAGTACAGGGGTCATTTCCTTTATTCTGATACCAAGGATTTCAAGCTTGGAAAACAATATGACAGTGTGTTTTCTGACCTTTCCAATGTCGTCAGCCAAGCTCTCGAAATTACGATCCCTGGATCGTTTGGTAATCCTTTTCACGAAATTCTCACAGAGAAAAATCTTAGAAATTCCGAAAAACAGTTAGCTCTGCTTGAATTATTGCAAAGCAATGACAAAGTAGCCAAGACCCTAACGAGGTTATTAACCGGATATGAGGTTAAATTTTCAGATTTGTTTGGTGAGCAATACAAAAATGTCACTCCCGCAAAAGTAAAGTTAAGCAAAATTGAAGATGAGGACCTCGATCAGATTGAAATAGTGCTATCAGAAGAACATTTCGCACTAATCCAATCGGCAAGCAACTTCTACAACCTGATTCGACTTGAGACTTTGCTGCAAGGAGCAGAATCGCTTTCTCAAACTAAGATAGATACCTATGAAAAACATGGAAACGACCTCAAGAAACTGAAGTATATCTTCAAGGATTACCTGACAAAAGATGACTATAAACGATTCTTTTCTCATTCCGAGAAAGGTTTGCATAATTACGTTGCTTATTCGGGGCATTTCGTAACGAACAGGAAGAAGCAACCAGTTCTACAAAAATGTGACCACGAAAAATTTCTCGAGTATCTAAAAAAGTTGTTAAATTCGCTTCCCGATACTACCAAAACTTCTGGAGAAGTGGCTGCCGTGTTAACAGAAATTGATAATGGCACGTTCATGCCCAAAATCACCGACAGAGATAACAGTCTGATTCCTCATCAATTGCATCACATTGAACTTAAGAAAATACTGGAAAACGCATCTACCTACCTGGATTTCCTTAATCAAGAAGGTGTTGAAGGTTACACAAAAAGTCAAATGATCGAGTTATTATCAGATTTTCGAATCCCTTATTATGTCGGTCCGCTGAACCCTGCTCATTCAATCGATAAGCAAGCAAGTTCAAGTTCTCATCACGCCTGGGTTACCAGGATAAGTGATGAACCGGTTCGCCCATGGAACTTTCACAGGGTAATAGATGTCGAGCAGTCAGCAACCGATTTCATAGCTAACCTGACTAATAAATGCACCTATCTCATCGGTGAAGATGTACTCCCCAAAGAGTCTCCCACATACGCAAAGTATAGCATTCTCAATATACTAAACTCAGTCAATGTCAAAGGCAATTGCCTGGACACCCAATTAAAACAAGCGATTTTTCAGCACTTTTTCATTGATCCTGAAAGAATCGGAAAACCTACCAAAAAGAACATTGCAGCGTTCATCCAAGCCAAAACTGGGCAGCAGGTAACCGAAGCAGACATCACCGGTATGGACCTTGAAATCCCCGGCGACATGAAAGCTGAAAAAGCCATTGAAAAAATTGCCCCCGGCAAGTTGACCTTAGGCGAAAAAGAGACAATCGTCCGGTTGATAACTGTCTTTCCAGATTCATTCGTGATGCTAAAAAGCAGATTGGAGCGAGAGCTGGGCAATAAGCTAAATGATGATGAGATCAGCCAGCTGGCAAGACTAAAATTCAGCGGATGGGGACGTCTTTCTTACAAGTTGCTTAACGAGATCGAAGCTCCCAATGAAAAAGCTGAATTCAAAACAATAATTGACATGATGTGGGAGGAAAGCGTCAACCTGATGCAAATCATGTCTGTTCGTTTCTTGTTTCAAGCTATCGTACAAAACCTCAATGATGATCTGTTGGGAAGTAACCAGTCTTTTGGTTATCACATTGTTGATAATTATCCGATCTCACCTCCGGTTAAACGAATGGTTTGGCAAACACTCAGAATTATCAAAGAAATTATAAAAGTTAACCATGGTCAGGCTCCTGCAAAAATCTTCATGGAAGTCGCAAGGGAAGAAGGTGAAAAAGTCCGCACTAAATCCCGAAAATCACAATTGTTAGAACTCTACAAAGACATTAAAAAGCAAACTGGCAGGCTGTACAGCGAGCTCGAAAACCGCAGTGAAGCAGAGCTTAGAAGCAAGAAACTTTTCCTCTATTTCACACAGATGGGAAGATGTATGTACACTGGAGAACCGATTTCCATCGACAGTCTTAACAACAAGGGTTCCGATGGTAATGACATCTATGATATCGACCATATCTTTCCACGCTCTCTGACAAAAGACGACAGTCTGTTAAACAACCTCGTTCTCGTCAAGAGCAAAGCCAATCGTGATAAAGGCGACAAATATCCGATTAGTGCAGTCATCCGTAATAGCCAAAACGGTTTGTGGTTTCAACTGAAAGAATCCGGACTCATCACTGAAGAAAAATATCGCAGGTTAACCGGGCAAAATCCCCTCGGCGAAGAAGAATTGGCTGGTTTTATCAATCGTCAACTGGTTGAAACCCGACAGGCGGCAAAAGCAGCCGCAAATTTGATCAAACAATTCCTTCCGGAGACCCACCTGGTCTATGTCAAGGCAGGGCACGTAGTCGATTTTCGATACAACCAGTCTGATTTCAAGTTCCCAAAAGTCAGGGGAATGAACGATCTGCATCATGCCAAAGATGCCTATCTCAACATCGTGGTTGGCAATGTTTTTGACAGCAAATTCACTCAAAACCCACTCAACTTCATCCGAAGCAAAGAAGGTAGAAACTATAACCTTGCAAGGATGTACGATTTTCCGGTCAAGAGCCCGTCTGGAGAGGTTGCCTGGCTGCCCGGGCTTGATGGAAGCCTGGCTACCGTCAGAAAAATGGTTACGCGAAATAATATTTTAGTGACCTATCAGACCCATCATCAACACAGCGGACGCAATGGAGGTATCTTTAATCAGACCATTTTGCCCAAAGGTAAGGGGCAAATCCCAATCAAAACCACAGACCCTCGCTTAAACACGCAAGAAGGTATAAACAAGTATGGTGCCTACACCGATGAGACCGGCGCCACTTTCTTTTTAGTTCAGCATACAGTTAATAAGAAGATTTGCAAATCTTTGTTTTCGCTTGGTCTCGGTTGGTATCTGAGAAATCCACTTACAGAAGAGGCTTTGCTGCAGTATTGCACAGAAGATTTGGGCTTGAAAGAAGCGCGCATCCTGGTAAAAGATGTCCCCTACAATACTATTTTGACTGTGGATGGCTATCCGTTAAGAATACTTGCGAAAACAGGAACAAGTATCAAGATGGCAAACAATTGCCAACCCATATTTTCAGCTGAACAAGAGCAGACCATTAAGCAAGTATTTATCCGGTTGTCAAAAGAAGGACAGGAAGAAGATGACGCCTTGGTTGAGAACGCCGCACTGCAAGCTGATTTTTTGCTGCTTTACGATGGATTCACCCAAAAACTAACAGAACCACCCTTCTCCAGGTTATCATCTTATATCAGGCAAGCAAGCAACCTGAAGGATGGAAGAGAAAAATTTAAAGCGCTAACCCTCAAAGCACAAGCCAAAGTCCTGAACCAGGTGCTGATTCTTTTCTTGTGTGATCATCAGCTCAGTGATATTTCGCTTATCTCATCATTAAAAAATGGAAAAGCACAAAACACACAGGTGGGCATGATCAGAATCCCCCAGAACCTGCCCTGGGAATCCAAAGAATTCGAGATTATCTACCAGTCGGTAACCGGCTTGTTTGAAAAAAGGATCAAAGTGAGCTGATCATGAGTTGGCGCACAGTCGTTGTTAGTGAGCCTGCCAAACTTGAGCTCAAGTTGGGTTATCTTGTTGTTAGAGGAGAAACGATTTCCCGGATAAGCTTGTCTGAGATAAACATTTTAATCATCGAAAGCACTGCTGCAGCAATAACAACTTCACTACTATGTGAGCTGTCAAAACGGAAGATCAAAGTCGTGTTTTGTGATGAAAAACACAACCCCTATGCGGAATTAATTAACTATTATGGCAGCGCAGATACCTTGCGTCGTCTTGATGAACAACTTGAATGGTCTGATGAAATTTCTACCAAAATATGGACACTGATAGTAAAAGACAAAATTCGGCAACAAGCCAGGTTGTTAAAAGAGTTGAACCATAACAGGGAGGCTGAGCAGTTAATCCAATATCTTTCAGAGGTTCAACAAGGTGATCACAGCAACCGTGAAGCGCATGCTGCAAAAGTTTATTTCAATGCGATCTTTGGAAGTGGTTTTTCGCGGAAAGATGAAACCGCAATCAATGCGGCGCTCAATTACGGTTATAGCATTTTGCTTTCAAGTTTTAACAAAGATATCGTTTCAAGAGGATACTTGACTCAATTAGGTTTGCATCATAAAAGCACATTTAATCCATTCAATTTTTCTTCTGACTTAATGGAACCATTTCGCCCACTTGTTGATCATCATGTTGTAAACCTTTCGTTCAACAACTTCGCTAAAACAGAGAAACACAAAATGCTTGAACTATTGAATACAACTGTCGAGATCAACGGGTCTCAGCAAAACCTTGTTCAGGCAATTAATGTTTTTTGCTCCAGTGTGTTCAGGGCTTTGAATAGCAACAACCCTGATTTGATTACTTTTTATACATGTCAAGGTTCATGAGAATTATCGTTTTTTTCGATCTGCCTGTTACCAGCGCGGCACAAAGGAAGGCATATTCCAAATTTCGAAAATACCTGATTACCTCGGGCTTTTTGATGATGCAGGAGTCGGTTTATGTGAAATTGTGTCTGAACAACTCGGTGGTCGAATCTTCAATTCGAAGCCTGAAGAAGAATAAACCCCGTCAAGGTTTGGTGCAGGCATTAACTATTTCCGAACGTCAATTTGCCAGTATTGAGTATCTGGTGGGTGAGAAAAAAACAGATTTTCTGGACAGCGATGAAAGGCTGGTAATCTTATGAGATTGGTTCATCAATGGCTCGAAAATCCACTTATCACAGAAGAAAGTCTTTGTAACATCGTTGTTTTTGAAAGCAGCCTCCAGTTTTATGAGATGGTGAAAGAATTCCAACAGCAATGTGAGGGCGATGATGGCGGTTTTACCCTGTCAGAAGACATGAAAACGCTTAATTTATCTAAACTGACCAACCTTGTCGTTGGGTTTCCGTTTCTTGATCATAACCCGCGCCGGGTAATCACCGCTTTATATAAGCAATTGAGCGAAACGGTTGTCGAAAATGAACATTTTGAAAAGATGCAGGTCCTCCTGGATCAAATTGCTGTTGAGCTTAAATTGGTTGGGCAAGAGACCGTTTCTGAATTAGATGAAATAGAACCTCCAACCTGGCAGGAAGTTTTTAAGTTTTTCAACTTGAAGTTTCGATCCGATTTTCAAAAACCCGAAGAGGCATTGTGTGATTACTTCCGTGTAATGCAAAAATATTTTGGGCAAACTGTGTTTGTTTTCATTAACACCCTTGGCTTTCTGGAAAGCGAAAGCCTTGCTTTGTTGTTTCAACAGGCACAGTATGAAAAATTTTATATGTTATTTTTAGAAAACCACGTGAGCAGCGCCCATCAATTGATAGCATCCAGAACATTGATTATTGATAACGACCTGTGTGAAATTGTCATCAATCGCTTATAATTGTAAAGTCACTCGGTAAATATACATTGAAGCTGCAGAAAGTATGCTGCAGCCCCCATATTTGGGGTTTGAGAGGTGTGTAATTTAGTAGAGTGATCAAACCATTACAAGGGGCGCGGTTGGTACGTCAAGGTTTGAGAGGTGTGTAATTTAGTAGAGTGATCAAACGG
>Ga0123335_1007108_pt1 | contig 12680 bp, 9 predicted proteins | sample BiotimSIPDNA_2_FD_89707 | JGI IMG/M metagenome (GOLD analysis project Ga0123335, IMG submission 89707) | Anaerobic biogas reactor microbial communites from Washington, USA - Biogas_R2 time_0 SIP DNA | ecosystem: Engineered > Bioreactor > Anaerobic > Unclassified | place: Washington, USA... | reverse complement strand
GTGCGCTGGTCGTGGACAAAGTAGGGTTTATCGCCGCCAAAGTGGACACGCTCTCTTATAAGATGAGTTTTGACACCGCCACGCGCCAGGGAATGATTATTCTCAATATCACCACCATTGCGGCAAAAGAGTTTTCGGCGGCGATTCGGATCATGGCCAAGGTATTTGAGGCCCGACTTGGGATGGGCCGATTGATTACCGTAGCCCGGGCGGGAGAACAGATTGGAGATTTTCGTGTACCCGCCGGGAAAATCGGTATTGGAACCGTGTGCAGCGTCAGCCTGAACGGTATTCTGTTGCACGCGAATATCGCCACGACATCCCGCTTCGGGGGACTGATTGAATTTGAGGCGGGAAAGCCTACCCGGTTTACGGAGATTATCAACTATGATGGCTCCTCCCTTGATCCCCTGGAAATCTTCATACGCAGCGGCATGACCTCGGTATCGCTGGCGGCCAAAACGGGGAACGGCATCCTGGGCGCCAGTTTTCGCGAGGTTCCTTCCATTGCCCTGCCGGAGGTGCATCGCCTTGTCCGGCAGTCGGACAAGCTGGGACTCGGTGGAATTCTTATCATGGGAAGCAACGATCAGCCGCTGCTCGATATCCCCGTAACCGTAGGCCGGGCGGGCATGATCGTCTGCGGCGGGCTGAATCCCGTGGCGGCGGTGGTGGAGGCGGGCATCGAAGTGACCAGCGCGGCGATGAGTTCCTTGTGCGACTACGCTTCACTCAAGGATTACCGGGATTTTTTATCACAGGGCGCGCCATGATAAGATGCGGCCTTCCCAGGAGTCTTGCATGACGGAATCTGATTCTTCATCCAACCCGACAGCGGATACCCCGCCTCTTCCGGCCTTGAACGCGCGCTGGGCCTCGGCCATCAGGGCGGTTGTTCTTGTCATCTTCGGGGTACTGACCGGTTACGGCGCCTATGTGCTGGCCACCAATGACTGGCAGGACATCACAGGCTTCTGGCTTACCCGACGCCGCCTTCTGCTCGCGGGATTTGCGCTGGCCTCGCTCGATGTCTGCACGGACGGGTTTGTCTGGTACGGCATTTTACGCCAGTATGGCATCCGGCTCGGTCCGGTGCGGGGGCTTCTCTTGTTCCTGAGCGGCTATGCCGGTCACTTCATGCCGGTACAGATGGGCCGTTTCTTCCGGGCAACAGAACTATCCAGGATATACGGCGTGCCGCTGGCCACCTCCACGAAAGCGGAAATTACCTTGCTCGCCTTTATTATGATCACCTCGGTGGCCATGTTTTGCGGCGCTTTTTTGTGGCCCTGGCTGTTCGCGTTGGCCTTCGCCATTCCCCCGCTGCTGACGGCGCTGGCGCTCCTGGTGCTGGGAATCTTTTTCCGCTGGATAAAGAAGTTATCCATTCAACTGCCGGAAGGCTATCTGCGCCGACCCTCCACCCTGGCTTTATGCCTGTGTACAGGAATCGGCTGGTTTATTAATGGTTTTATCCTGTACCTGATCTTCAGGGAAGTAACGGAAACACTCCAACTTAACCATGCCATAATGATTATGACCTCAAACCTCTTTATCGGCGTGGTGAGCGGCCTGCCCGGCGGCCTGGGCATTACAGAAAGCTATATCGGCGGAATGATGTACTGGCTGGCCACGCCCCCCGAGCACCTGGTCATTGCCGTGGCCGCCTTTCGCATTCTTACCTTCTGGCTCTGGATACCCATAGGGTGGATTGCCCTGCTTCTGAACGGACTTTTCTTCGGCAGGTCAAAGCGGTCACTAAAACCGGAGCCGAAAAAACAGCGTCCAACAGAAGAAGCCCGCGAAGCATAGAACGTTCATCCCGTAAATCACGGGAAATACCAACCCACAAACAGGAGAACATTGTCATGACCATGATTCGTTTTTTACTGGCGGCGGTCCTGCTGGGGCTTGCCGCGTTTCCCGCCTCCGCAGCCTCTTTCAAAGCCGCCGCAGCCAAACGCATAATCACGCCCGATCCGCTGCTGCCCGTATCGGGCGGAGTGGGCACCCCCGAGCCGGCCACCCAAAAACAGGGCGAGCTCTGGGCGCGCGCCCTTGTCTTTGAACAGGGCGGCACGCGCGTTGCCCTGGTAAGCATTGACAACCTGGGCTGGCCCCATGTATGGGGCGATAAAACCCGCGCGCTCGTACCCGGCATCCCGCCGCAGAACATTCTGATAGCGGCCACCCATACCCACAGCGCACCGGACGCCTACGGCTTTCCCGACGAGACAGGGAAGCATCACGCCGACCTGGGGTACCTGGAATGGGCCTGCAAGCAGACGGCGGACGCGATTAACGAAGCCGTGGCAAATTTGCAGCCAGCCGCGCTCAAAATCGCCGTGGGCGAGGCAAAGGGCAAGATTGCCTATAACTACTACGCCCCCCAGCTGTATGACCCGCGCTGCAGTGTGCTGCAGGCGGTCTCGACGGAGGGCGCCGTCCTTGCCACACTGGTCAACTATGCCATCCACCCGGAGGTACTCGGCGATGATAAAGGCATTATCAGCCCAGACCTGTGCGGCCCCCTGTATGACCGTATTGAATCCAAGGGCGGCGGCATGGCCCTCTTCATGAACGGCGCCCAAGGCGGCATGGTCACGGCGGACAACCGCGGCCCGGACGGTGACCAGGAAATCTGGGAAGAATGCGTCCGGATAGGTAAACTGCTCGCGGATGAGGCCATGCACATTGTGGCCGACGCGCCATTGCAGCAGGAACCAAGCCTCCTCTGCGCCGCCAGGGATATCCACCTGACGGTGTCTTCGGTATTGATGCAGGTCGTACTGCTGAATTCCCCCTTGGCGGAGGAAATGCCGGATGTAAACACCGTTCCCACCCGGGTCAACCTCGTCAATATCGGAAGCGCCCAAATTTTAACCATACCGGGAGAAGCCCTGCCCAATATCGGGTACTATCTGAAACGCCATATGAAGACGCCCCATACATTCCTGTTCGGCTTGACCAACGATGCTTACGGGTATATGCTGACCAAGTACGATTTCAACAGTTTCAAGCGTTATGAATACATATCCGAAACAAGCCTCGGGGAAATGGCCGCCGAAGAATATATGGAACAGGCCCTGGGCTTGATTGAAGAAACGCCCGGGCCGGACGCGGAGGCGAAGTAGCCACAGAGACGGTGCTACACCGCTCGGATGTATAGGTCGTATAGGACCTATAGGACCTATAATCGCAAGGAACACGCGATGAGTAAAGGTTTTATTCCGTCCCATGGCGGGTACGAAAGTCTGTTGTCCTATAAGAAGGCTAAGATCGTCTACGATGGTACCGTGTGTTTTTGCAGGCGCTTTCTGGACAAGCGCGACCGTACAGTTGACCAGATGATCCAGGCGGCCCGTTCGGGAAAACAAAATATTATTGAGGCCAGCCAGGCAAGCGGTATCTCCAAGGAAACGGAAATTAAACTTGTTGGCGTTGCCCGCGCCAGTCTTGAAGAATTACTTGAGGACTACCGAGATTTCCTGCGCACCGCCCAACATCCTCTCTGGGACAAAAACTCCGAGGAAGCCCTTTTTGTCCGGCGGTTGGGCTCCAAACCGGATACGACCTATGAGACCTATAGGACCTATATCGAAACCCGGCCTGCTCCTGTGGTAGCGAATATCCTCATTTGCCTGATACACCAAGCGAATTTTTTGCTTGACCAGCAACTGCGTCAATTGGAAGATAGGTTTATTAAAGGAGGCGGTTTGCGCGAAGGCATGACAAAGGCCCGGCTTCGGGAACGGGAAAGAATGAAGATGCCCAAGACTAACCCCCGGAAAGGCAACGATGAACAGGGTATATAGGTCGTATAGGACCTATAGGACCTATACATTTCCCGGCAAACATCGACTTTCTGCGGCACGGTTGCCGTATCGCGCCTTACACGCACCCCGGTAAAAGAGTCGTTCAATGGCCTATATACAAACAGAAGCAATCGTGCTGCGCAAGGTGGACTTCAGCGAGACCAGCGTGATTGTCACCTTCCTCACGCCGCAATACGGGCGCATGGCGTGCCTCGCAAAAGGCGCCCGACGCAAGGGAAGCCCCTTGAACGCATCGCTTGACACGTTCAACCGCCTTGAACTGACCTGCGCCTGGAAAGAAAGCCGGCAGGTGCAGAACCTCATCGAAGCATCCGTAATAAGCGCGTACGGCGCCATAAAGCGAAGCGTGCCGCGCAGCGCGGCGGCGGCCTTTATCCTGGACACGGTACTTCACGCTTCCTGGGAAAACCATCCCGTTCCGGAACTCTATGAGGCGACGGTTCGGGGACTTGAACTGCTTTCACTGGAAAATGCCGATCCCTGCACCGCGGCGGCACAGACCGTGTATGCCCTGCTCGAAGCCGCGGGTGTTGCCCCGGGCGACAAGGATGAAGAAAGCCTGCCTTTCACGCGCGGGAAGACGCCAGCCGAACGCGCGGAAATCCTCAACGCATTGGAACGGCTTGGCGGCACAGAAACGGATCCGGGGCACCGGGAAACGGAGGTCCTGCTGGATTTCCTGCACGATTACGCGTCGCATCACCTCGAAGCCCCGTTAAAAAGTTACGCGTTTCTAAAAAGCGTCCTTGATTTCGAATAAGGCTTTGGGGGATGCGCGTACCGGTTCTATTCCTGCAATTCGGCCCGGGGAAATGAGCCCAGTATCTTGATGTTCCGCGCGTGATCGCCCACCTCCTCCAAGACTTCAGCAATCCCCGGATCTTCGATATGCCCCAGGAAATCGATAAAGAACACATATTCCCACGCCTTCTGCTGGGAAGGCCTGGACTCGATGCGCGTCAGGTTGATGTTGCGCCGGGCAAAGGGAAGCAGCATATTGTACAGCGCGCCCGGCTTGTCCTTGGCCCATACCAGGATGGCGGTCTTGTCGTCGCCGGTGCGTTTTACCATCTGATGCCCCACCACGACAAAGCGGGTGTAATTGTGCGGCGCGTCCTCGATGCGCTCACACTGAATGTCCAGGTTATAGGTTTGCGCGGCAAGGCGGCTGGCAATGGCCGCCGTGCCGGATTCCGAGGCGGCCCGCCGGGCGGCTTCCGCCGTACTGCTGGTTTCAGTCAGTTCCACACCGGGCAGGTTCGCCCGCAGCCAGTTTCGGCACTGAAGGAGGGCATTGTCCTTTGAATAGACCCGCTTGATCTGCTTCAGCGGGCAATTGGCCAGCAGGTTTTGCGTAATATGCAGCAGCACCTCGTTCACAATCTTCAGATGGGAGGAAATAAAACTGTCCAGGGTATCGCTCACGGAACCGCCCATGGAACTTTCCACCGGCACAATGCCGTAATCAATGCGTTTACGCTCCACTTCGGTAAAAACGTCCAGGAAAGACGGCAGGGGGAAATACTCCGCGGCGACGCCGAATATACGCAAGGCCGCCATGTGGCTAAAGGTGTCGCGGGGGCCGAGAAAGGCAACGCTTGTCGGTTTCTCAAGGGCACGGATCGCGCTTATAACCTCGCGGTAAATAGACTGAATGGCCTTGTCATCCAGCGGGCCCGTGTTGCTTTTCGACAACTTGGTGAAAACGGTCTTTTCCCGCTCCGGCACATAAATGGGCGCATGGGTGTTGCGTTTCAGTTCCCCGATGGCCTGCGCCGCCTTGGCGCGTTCATTCAACGCATTGATGATCTGCCCGTCCAAGGCGTCTATCTTTGCCCGCAATTCATCCAGGTCCACGGCTTCATTCCTTCTGTTATCGGCGTTTTACGATTTCAACCGGCGCCAGCGCCACCATCAGCATGGCCACCCGGCCGCTGTCGAAGCGGACACGCGCCTGCAGTTTCGGCCCGGATCCTTTTACATATAATACGACACCACGGCCGAACCGTGCATGCCGGATGACATCGCCGATGCCCAGCGCGTCGGGCGACGGCGCCGCGGATTCCTTTTCGGCGGGTTTCGCGGCCGATTCGCGGCCTTTGGGCTCCCCGTTAAATTCGACAACCTGCAGGCGTTCCCGGCCGGCTTCGTTCAAGAACCGGCTTGGCCGCCTGCCCTTATTCGTCACCCCGTACAGCATACGGGAGGACGCGGCGGTAAGGGTCAGCGTTTTCCGGGCCCGCGTCATGGCCACGTAACACAGCCGGCGCTCTTCCTCCAGGTCATCATCCTCATCGTCAAAACGGGACATGGGGAACAGGTCTTCCTCCAGCCCGACAATATAGACATGATCAAACTCGAGGCCCTTGGCGCAATGGCAGGTCATCAGGGTCACGGTTTCCCCCTTATCCTCCCAGTTGTCCACATCGGAGACCAGCGCCAGTTCCTGGAGAAACTCTTCCAGCCCCACCTCTTTCCGGGCCTCATGCTGCCTGCATGCGACGATAAATTCGTTGACCACCTCGATGCGGTTGCGCGATTCCTTTTCATCGCTGTGTTCCACATAGTCCCGGTAGTGAATACGCTGCAGCAGGGTTTCCACGGTGGCCGCCACAGGCTTTACCGTCGCATCCCGGGCCACTCCGTCAATAATCTCAACCAATTCCGCGGCGGCATGGCGCGCGCGGGTCGACACGGCGTCATTCATTTCACATTCACGAAACGCCTGCAACAGGGATATATGCCGTAACCGCGCGTATTCGTCCAACTCCTCCCGGCTGGCGTTGCCGATGCCCCGGGGTGGCACGTTCATGATCCGGCGCAGGGATTCGTCATCGGCGGGATTGACCGCCAGGCGCAGGTAGGCCAGGATGTCCTTGATTTCCTTGCGGCTGTAGAACTTGATGCCGCCGACCACCGTGTAGGGGATTTGGCGGATACGCAGGGCCTCCTCCACCACGCGCGCCAGCGTGTGGGTACGGTAAAACAGGGCAACGCTGCCCGGGGACAACCCGCGCCGCTGCATATCGTCCGCCACAAAGGCGGCCTCTTCCCCGGCGTCTTCCGCAAAAAAGCAACGGACAGGATCGCCGCCGGCCTGCTTTGTAAACAGCGTTTTACCGAGGCGGTTCACGTTATGGGCGACGACGGCGTTGGCCACGTCCAGCACCGTCTGGGTGCTGCGGTAATTCTCTTCAAGGCGGTAGACCTGCGCCTCGGGAAAGTCCTGCGCGAAATCCAGAATATTGTTGATGTCCGCGCCGCGCCAAGAGTATATACTCTGGTCCTCATCGCCCACCACGAACAGATTGCTTTGCTCGCCCAGATTACGCGCGATCAGGTACTGGCTGCGGTTGGTGTCCTGATATTCATCCACCAGGATATTGCGGAAACGGTCCCGGTAACGGTCGCGCACTTCAGGAAAGCGTTCGAAGAGAAATGCCGTCAGCGAAGTCAAATCATCAAAGTCCAGGGCGGCGCCCTTTCTGAGCGTGTCGTGGTAGCGGACCCACAGCTCGCGGCAGGTTTCCTCCTCCGGGCTTTCGGGCGGGTTTTCCCACGCGGGAAAAGGTTCCGCCTGCTTGATGCGGCTGATATAGCCCAGGGCATCCCGGGGCGATACCGCTATGAAATTTTTGGGAAGTTCCTTGACCAGGCGTTTCATCAGCGACAGCTGGTCGCCGTCGTCGAATACGATGAAATTACGGGGCCGTTCGACCTGATGCGCCTCACGGCGCAACACCCACAAGCCAAAGGAATGAAAGGTTCCCAGGAAAGAAGGAACATAGTCGAGTTCTATGCGTTTCGCGAAACGCCGGCTCATTTCACCCGCAGCCTTGTTGGTAAAGGTAAGCGCCAGCAGGCTGCGAGCGGGCACCCCCCGGTCTTCCACCAGGTGGGCCATGCGCTCTATGATAACGCGGGTCTTGCCGCTGCCAGCGCCCGCCAGTATCAGGACGGGTCCGTCGGGCGCGGTCACCGCCGCCTGTTGTGTTTCATTCAATGTGATCATGAGAAAAGAATACGATCGCCTTTCATTTTTAGATAGGGTATTGTGGGAACGATCGGTGCCGCCGGGCTGTGCGGCGGGGTCGCCACACCACCACACCCCGGGAACCGCAACACCCTTGCCGATTCGGGCAAAGAAGCCGCGCACCATCCGGCGGGCATAGTATACCATAGCCCCGCACTTCGTCCTGTTTTTTGTTTAATGCACATCGGAATCAGTATCATATAGCGTGAAGAGCTATTCGGGAACAACCACAATAACCAAAGAGAAAGGGAGTATAATGAGTACTGCAGCGAATCTTCAGGCGGCCTTCGCCGGTGAAAGCCAGGCCAACCGCAAATACCTGGCCTTTGCGAAAAAAGCGGACCAGGACGGCTTCAAACAGGTTGCCAAACTTTTCCGGGCCGCGGCCGCGGCGGAAACCATTCATGCCCACGCGCACCTCAGGGTGATGAACGGCATCAAGAGCACGTTGGAAAACCTCGAGGCAGCCAAGGGCGGTGAGGAACATGAATTCCAGAGCATGTATCCCGGTTTTGTGGCGGAAGCCGAACAGGAAGGCAACAAGGCCGCCCTGGTAAGTTTTAAGAATGCCATGGCCGTTGAGGAGATTCACGCGGGCATGTACGGCGAAGCGATAGATGCCGTAAAGGGCGGCAACGACCTGCCCGCGACCGCAGTATATATCTGCGAGATTTGCGGCAACACCGTCTATGGTGAAGCGCCGGACAAGTGCCCCATTTGCGGCGTGGGCAAAGAACGGTTCACGCTTATCGATTGATACTATTCTGATTGCGTTCCATGGCCCGGCCCCTCCCCATGCGGCGGACCGGGCTTTTTTTTCGGCCGGAGCGCAATTTAGCGGCACGGGGAGACCTTTGTTATACTAAGCGCCGTTTCCTTCGTTTCCATGTTCAACCCAAAAACAGAAAAGGGATAGTACCATGCGATTAAAAGACAAGGTGGCCATCATAACCGGCGCGGGGCTGGGAATGGGACGTGAAGCGTCCGTTCTGTTCGCCTCGGAAGGCGCCAAAATCATCGGCCTCGACATCAACGAAAAGACGCTGAACGAAACTGCGGCCCTCGTGGAAGCGGCAGGCAGCGCATTTCTGCCCGTTGTCGGCGATGTTTCCAAAGAAGCCGATGTCAAGCGGGCAATTGATGAAGGCGTAGCGCGCTTCGGCGCGTTGAACATCCTCTATGCCAACGCGGGCGTGTTGTGGAAGGATCGGGACCGTTCCGTTATCGAAACTACTGAAGAAAACTGGGACATTGTCCAGGCAATCAACCTGAAGGGACCGTTTTTCCTGACCAAGCACGGTATTCCGGCGTTGAAAGCGGCAGGCGGCGGTTCCATCATTCTTGTCGGTTCCATTTCAGCACTCGCCGGATTTGAACTGGCCCAGGATTCCTACACCTGCGCCAAGGGAGCGCTCATCTCCCTGACCAAATCCCTCGCGGTCCAGTTCGGCCCTGACAATATCCGCACCAACATCATTCATCCCGGCATGATCGACACCCCGCTTCAGGCCCCCTATTTGGACGACGCCAAAAAGAAAAGTATCGCATCGTGCATCCCCAGCCGCCGGCTGGGCGTCCCAAAGGACATCGCCTATGCCGCATTGTACCTAGCGTCAGACGAGTCCACCTTCTGCAACGGGGCCGAGTTGGTAGTCGACGGCGGCTTTTACGCGATGTAGTTTATTTTCCTGCCTGTAGAGAAAAGCCTGGGAAGCACCTCGTTTCTCAGGCTTTTTTGGCATTAATGTGAATATTTAGCTATAGCGTGCGTTTTTTCATGCCGCTGCAACGGCTATCCGCACCGCGTTATTTCAACAGCGTCTGCAATATTTTTGTGACGGATTGCATATCAAAGGGTTTCCCCAGAAAGGCGTCAATAGGTTCCCCCGCAACCCTTGACTCAATCTCCTGCTCGGCATAACCGCTCATCAGAACGGCCTTCAGGCCCGGTTTGATGCGCCTCATTTCCACCAGGGTCTGCAACCCGTCCAATTGCGGCATGCTCAGGTCAAGCACAACGCAGGTGATTTCGTCTGAATGGGATTTGAACATATCAAGCGCCTCAAGCCCGTTTCCCGCAATAAATACGGTATACCCCATGTCCTGCAGCATCAGTTGGGCCAGTTCCGCCATATCGGGCTCATCATCCGCAAACAACAGGGTTCCCCTGCCCGTTTGCGGGGAAGGCGTGATATCCCGTTCCTTTTTAGCACTGTCCAACACGGGATTCCCCGCAACGGGGAAAAACACCCGGACGGCGGTGCCGCCGCCCGGCACACTGTCCACCAGTACGGCACCTTTGTGGGCGCGCATAATGCCAAGCACAGCCGACATACCCAGTCCGCGCCCGGCAAACTTGGTGGAGAAGAAGGGATCAAAGATCTTCTCCAGGGTATCACGGTCCATGCCACAACCCGTGTCGGTTATTTCGATGCAAATATACTCGCCTTCAGGCGCTCCGGGCATCATGCGGCTTTCGTGCAAGTACGCCTCTGTACAATGACGCGCTGTGACCGACACCGTAACCACGCCACCACGGTCGTCATCCGACGCCTCCGCGGCATTGAGAACCAGGTTCATCACCACCTGATGCAGTTGCGCCGTATCCGCTTCAATGGAAGGCAAGTCCTTCTCTATCTCGGTCTTCAACACAATCTTTTTGGAAATTAGCGGCTTAATAAACTGTACGATCTCCTGCACCGCGTTTCCTGAATCTAAAATATGAATATTAAAACTGCTTTTCCCGGCATAAGCCAGCATCTGCCGCGTCAAGTCTTTCGCGCGGTCTATGGATTCCTCCATTCTTTCGAATAAAGAGCGGGCCACATTCGTTTCCGGCACCACTTTCTGCATCATGTTTAAATTTGCCAGAATGATCTGAAGGATATTATTGAAATCATGGGCGATCCCCCCCGCCAGGATACCCAGGCTCTCGAGTTTCTGCGCCTGTTGCACCCGGATTTCAAAGCGCTTACGCTCCTCTTCGGTCTTCTTAAGTTCCGTAACGTCCCGGAAGGTGGTCTGGGTCAACCGCTCATTACCAACATTCACATAGGCGGCCTGGAGCTGTACATCCCGGGTGGCGCCGTCTTTGCGGACTATCCTGAGTTCATAGGACGACGAAATCGGATTTCCGGCTTCCCGACGTTCTATCCTTTCGCGCACCGCTTCCTTGAACTCCGGCGCCATCAGCGCCAGCAATCCTCCCGGGGGAACTTCATCAACAGAATCATAGCCGAACAAGTCTAACAACGCCTTGTTGGCGAAAAGAATCTTGTTCCCTTTAGAAATGCCTATGCCCACGATGGAGTCTTCTATCAGAACCCTATATCTTTCTTCAGATTCACGCAGCGCCTTTTCCGTTTCTTTCCGTTCCGTGATATCATGGTGGAATCCCAAGTAGAATCGTTTGCCGTTGGACTCGATCACCTGGCAACTGACCTCAAGGGGAAAGGTGGAACCGTCCTTACGGTAATGCTCCACCTCAAAGTTCATTGCTTCGCCACTTTTCAGCCTGCGCAGCCGTTCCGGCGCTAGTCGCGCACTTTCCGGCGTATCCAGATCCGTCAGTCGCAGATGTTCCATTTCCCGGGGGCTGTCATAGCCGTGCATCCTGGCAAACGCATCATTTACGACCAGTGTCGTTCCCTCGATCGGCATGAAGACAATCCCATCCACCGCTTGGTAGAAAAGAGCCTTGAATCGGGCCTCACTTTCTTGGAGCCGGGCTTCCACTTCTTTTCTATCCGTAATATCCCGGCCAACACACTGAATTTCCGCCAGGTTACCGGTGGAATCAAAAAAACCACGGTTAACGAACTGCATCCATCGCTCCGTACCGCGCGCGTCGACGATCCGGTTTTCAATGGCCACGATGGGATTCCGCGTAGAAATCAGGCTTAGCTCGGTTTGCACCCGCTCCACATCATCCGAATGCGCCTGTGGAGCCCATAACGTGCCAAGCAGTTCCTCCTTTGAGCGTCCCAAAAAAGTGCAGAATGTATCATTTACAAACAGGAATCTTCCCTCAGGATCAAGCCTGCAAATTACTTCCGTCTGCTCTTCCACCACGGCCTGGTAGCGTTTTTGGATGTTCCGCAGTTCTTTCTCCGCCCGCTTGTGTTCTTCAATTTCCGAACGCAAGAAGCGATTGGCCTCCCTCAGCGCGCCTGTTCTTTCCGCAACCCGCAGTTCCAGATTTTCAGCCGTCTGCTTGTGTTCGGTTATGTCCACCTCAACCCCGTCCCAAACCAGCCGGCCATCCGCAAGACGGAGGGGGGTGCAGACATGGGTAAACCAACGCAATTGTCCGCTTGGAAGACGATTTTGAACATGAACACGTATTGTGCTCATATTCACAAGCGCTTTGTCTTCGCATTCTCGCAACATTAGCCGATATTCCGGGAGCATCTGGCTGTACAACACTTCCGCATCGGCCAACACCTGCGCCGACGTCAGTTCGTGCAGCCATTCCACCCCGCGGCTGACATAAGTAAACTGACGCCCGCCATCCGGCAAAACAGTCAATTGGTACAGCATGGCTGTGGGAAGGCTGTCGGCAAGGTTATAGAGCCGCAGTTCTTTTTCTCCGGGCAGGCTGTCAACGGAAACCCGACTTCCAGCGCCATCATGCCTCTGGGAAGGCTCGAGCCCGTTTTCGCGGACATACCCCTTGGAATATATTTCCCCTCCGGCAGTCTTGTGATCCAGACGGATCATTGCATGATTTCCTCATTGCTACAGGCAGGTATTGTCCGATTTTCTTACACCATCCTCATTTTCATTTTTAACTTTAGACTTACACCCCGTCT
>Ga0123335_1007105_pt1 | contig 12682 bp, 8 predicted proteins | sample BiotimSIPDNA_2_FD_89707 | JGI IMG/M metagenome (GOLD analysis project Ga0123335, IMG submission 89707) | Anaerobic biogas reactor microbial communites from Washington, USA - Biogas_R2 time_0 SIP DNA | ecosystem: Engineered > Bioreactor > Anaerobic > Unclassified | place: Washington, USA... | reverse complement strand
CTCGTTTTGGTTCAAACGTCCATTTATGAACTCCCAAATACTACGGAGTGATTTGGTTAGAATCTTGCTCCGGGTGACCTCCTTGCCTCCTTGATTATGGCCCATTGCCAGGTTGACCGAAATTAGAAAACTTAAAAAAATAAATTTCATAGAATAGAGTAAAAAAGTAGTCCGTCCCATTTTTCATGAATTAATTTCCTTATTAATACAATGATATAAAACAATCTGCAATTCAAAAAACCTCCTGTGCCTATCGCATTTTCATAACTTTTCAGCAAACTGTCTTTTCGTCCCCTTTCTTCTGATTCAAATAAATGGTCAGGCAATAAGTAAAAAAATAATCCGTCCACTACTTACTCTCATTTTTTCAGTTATATTATCTATATGAAGTCCTTTTCAAATTTTTACCAATTATTGTGCAATCCAATGCTTGTTTTTTGAAAAACAGGGAAACATTAACCCCGAAAAGCATGTGCCCGAAAAGGCAGAGTATTAATGTTTTTGGCATCGGTTAGATTCGGAATATTTTTTAGATACATAAAAAACAAGTCTTGTAAACAAGATCATGGTATACAATTGAAATATGGTTTGACATACCGGGTTAATACAGATTTCGTTTTTAAAATTAAACAGGGGAAATAAAATGAACAGGTTTGAGAAAGCATTAACATTAACCATAAATACCTTCTGCTTACATTGTGAATTGATACCATACCATACTAAACTGTATGCCACAAAAAAAGCTGATCGGGCTATCGATACCTGCAAAAACCAGATCATCAGGTTCATAGTTTCTGCTGTTGCTGTTATAGCATTGGTATTTGGGCTGCAGGCTCAGGATCTAAATTCTTCTTTTGGGTGGGCGAATTATGATGGCCAGATTCTCTCAGAAGCTGTTACTGGAGGTGGTAATACCGCTGCCGTAAAAGTAAAAACTTTTGCAGAGTTAAAAAGTGCAGTCGAGTCCTCAGATGCCAAAGTGATTCATGTCATGAATGATATGGGTAGTGGTTATAAAGGAAAGAGTGGGGATGTACTGAAATTTAAATCGAATAAAACTGTTATCGGTGCCAAAGCCGGCATCACAGTAAAATGTTCATTTCAAATCTCTAATGTCAGCAATCTTATAATTAGAAATTTAATTATAAGAGGACCGGGTAATTCAAATTCAGAGCAAAACTGGGATGCTGTTAATATACAGGGTTCCAAAAGAATCTGGTTTGATCACTGTACTGTCATGGAAGGTGAGGATGGAAATTTCGATGTGGTAAAAGGCTCAGATAATGTAACCGCCTCATGGTGTAAATTTACCTATGTAACAAACAGTGAGCACAACTTTTCAAACCTGATAGGATCGAGTGACAACGAGTCTATAAGCCACGGTAAACTAAATGTTACGTATGCTTATTGCTGGTGGGATAATGTCAATTCACGCTGCCCGCGTACACGATACGGGAAAATTCACGTACTTAACTGTTATTATAGTAATGTCGGCAGCGGTGCTTATGCGGGGTTTATGTCCAATATCCGGGTAGAAGGGTGTTATTTCGAAAACAGTGTAAATAATCCCACAGGTCTTATCAGTACAGGAGGCCAGGCAGGTGTATTTACAATAGATTGTAATGTTAATGGTACGAAAACGGATGGCTACAATGAGCCTTTTACACCTCCTTATGAGTATACAAAATATGAATCATCCGAAGTAAAAAGTATGATAACAGATTCAAAAAACGGAGCTGGAGCTACTCTGGAAAATCCTTTTTCAACAGTGAGCTATACTCTTTCTGTTTCTGTTGCACAGGGGCAGGGTACTGTGGAACCGTCAAGTGGAAGCTTTGAAAACGGAACTGATGTTACAATAACGGCAACTGGTTCCAGCGGATATTTCTTCGATCACTGGGAAGGTGATTTATCCGGTAACACAAACCCGATTACGGTTAATATGACATCAGATAAAAACATAACAGCATATTTTGTTCAGGACACAAGAACCTATTACACTATAACCGGTCAAGCTACTCCCGGTGGTTCAATAACCCAAAACCCGCAAGGTTCACAACTGGTTGAAGGTACCATGGTAACATTCAGTGCTGTGCCCAATGACGGGTGGACATTCAGTGAGTGGTCTGGTGATTACACCGGCAAAGACTCATCCTTTACGGTTTCTCCTTTGATTAGTGACATTACAGTTAATGCCGCATTCATGCCTGTTGACCTTTTTACATATGAAGCGGAATATGCAATGCTGAACAAATCAGTAAAAGAAACAAAAAATGCAGGTTTTTCCGGCGAAGCCTATGTTAATTTTGACAATGAAACAGGTTCTTCTGCGGAAATTCCTGTTTATGTAAATGATGCAGGAGAGAGGGATGTATCTCTCACCTTTTCCAATGGCTCCGGCAGTGGACGGGTTATGTCAATTTCTGTAAATGGTACAGAACAGGTATCATCTATTGAGTTCGAAGCAACAACAGACTGGACAACCTGGTTGTCAAAAGATATTACACTTACCTTTTCCCTGGGGTATAATACCATTACTCTGATTTCAACAGATGACCAGGGGGGCCCAAACATTGATAAAATTGTACTCGCTCAGGGCACAAATACACTGGTGCATACTTCAAATGAACCTGACAAGAATTTACATCTCAATTACACCGGTAAGATTCTCTGTATACAGGCAGCAGCCTCAAATATGGTTAAAATATGTATTTTCTCTTTGAATGGTAAAATCGTATTCTCAAAAAATTTCAATAACATTTCTGGTACTGGAAAAATTGAATTACCTTTAAACAGATTCAGAAAAGGTATTTATCTTATCAGAGCAGAATGTGACGGGTTTGTAAAAACAGGACACATGAATTTATTGTAGTATTTTAAGCAGATAACAGACTACAATCGCGTAATTACATATTTCAAGTCTCAAATACAGCGAAACACACAAAAAACCCGATTACATATATAATTTCACTGAGCGCATAAACCAACATTTGGAACAAGACATGAATGTTCATGTACGTATCGAATTGAATGAATTCATGTCTACTCCTCTTGTTGGTCAGGATTTTACCTGGACTATTTATCAACTTTCAATATCTTCTTTTGGTTTTTATTCCATCATTATATTTTGCAACAGCAGGCTTAATCATAAATTTACTTATATGATTCGGAATAATGGACGAAAAGCTTAAAATTAATCCTGCACAAAACAAGACCGGTGGCGAGCTCCCTGGTTCGTCCCGCTGTGTAATCTGATAAATACCGTATATAGTAAACCCTATTCCTGTAAGAAACATTCCTGAAGCGGATAATTTCAATCCTTTGTATGCCTTAATATATGAATATGATTCGGGAATATATTTTGTATATCTGGCAATGTTTCTCCCCATGAAACCTAACCTTTCCTCTACAAAGCTATCACCATAATAAAATTTTTGCCTATACACAATTTGAAACGGATTATATAAATCAGAGGATCTGCTTTCCTCAATTAGTGAAATTTCTTGTAACGGGATATCTGCACTAAAAGTGTTACCTGAAATGATAAGAATCAATATCATTTTTTTCATTAAACGATCCGTTCAAAAGTTGTATTTTAGATTACAGTTAACTACGCAACTCCTGTTTTCATCAAAATATATTCCTGGCAAAAAGCTTAAATTATTTTCAAAACCTTTTGTCCAGTATTTTCTGTTCTTATTAAATTTAAACCAGCTTGAAATATGCATCGCTTCTCCCAATATCAGGCCTGCAATACCACCAAATACCATTGGTGATATATCGTTGTTAATACCAATTACCATTACAGGTATACCAGCAGCAATTAACCCCCAACCAACACTATAATTAATCCAACCAGATTTTGGAACCCATGAAAATTCCTCTATTTTATTTGCCTCAACAGCTATCCTTTTCATCTTTGATGTGCTAACGCCTGTCATTATCAACCCGGCATGTCCAATACCAAAAAGTGTGCCGCCTATAGGAAGTACCAGATCATCGTTACCAGATACTGTAATAGAAATTAAACCTGCAAATGTCATTACAGATCCTATTGTAAATAATGTACGAGCGTTATTATACTGAGATTCATGCGCACTTTTTCTGTTTGTGCCAATTCCAATGTTTTCATCTGTTATTGCTGATCCCTGCGAAAAAGATATACTTGTAAACAATAATGCGAAAGTCAAAATTTTCTTTAACACAATCACTCCTTTTGTGAAATTCTTTATATCTTTTGAATTTATACAATATCAAAGTAATGGTTACAATGCTTTATACAACAGCACCAAACATGATAAACTAAATCGTTGCTGCCTCTGGCTGTCACTCATTTAAATTCAGGAAACAAGATTGCACACCCCTGAAAATAGTTCGAAAGCATCATCAGTCTTCAATGGATCAATGCTATATGTTTGCCTGATAACTATATTCTACACTATATAATTGCATTTTTGACATATATAGCAACAATCCCATTGCGCGAATCTCTTCGCAGCATTGGCAAAAAAGATTCATGTCTGCCTGACAGGATAACAAGGCCGAATGATTTTCACACCCATGAAACCAAAAATGTCGTTCTCACAGCTCATTGTAAACTAACCACCTGTTCAGGTATAATATAGGTTTTGGATGGAAACAAGATGAAGCCTGTGGAAAAAAAATTGACTCCGTCTTTAATATTGTCCATGAGCTTACCCGTATGCCTTATAAAAACCCGGTACAAAAAGTTCTTTCTACCAGAAATGTCATCGAACTGGCTAATCATACTCTTTTAATTTCACGCAACGGAACAGAGCGGGTAATAGCAGATTCGGAATCTCCTATAAAAGACAAATATGGTGAAACAATAGGTGTTAATCTGGTTTTCAGGGATATGGCAGAAAAACAAAGATTTCTCGAAATCACACCGAATACACAAAAACTGGAGTCTCTGGGTATTCTTGCAGGAGGCATAGCTCACGACTTTAACAATCTTTCAGGAGGTGTTTTCGGATATATTGACCTGGCAACACCAAAACCAGATCGGCCAGGTTATCGACAATCTTATCATCAATGCCCAGCTGGCCATGCCAATGGGTGGATCAAAAGAATTATCAGATCAAAATACTTTTATTGCAGAAAAAAAACACCCGATACTGCCAAATTGAAAATATGTCAGACTAACGATAAGAGATTACGGCACGGGTATTCCCAAAGAATTATTGACCAGAATTTTTGACCCTTTCTTTACTACCAAAACAAATGGACATGGAATTGGACTGGCCACATGCTATTCAATAATAAATCAACACAACGGATGCATTGATGTACAATCCAGAGAAGGTAAAGGTACTACTTTCACAATTTACCTGCCTGCAGCTTCGGAATTTGTTTCAAACCCCGAAACTGAAAACAATGTAATAAATTCACAAAGGACACGGAATATTCCTCGTTATGGATGATGAGGGAGTTGTAAGGGAAATTCTTAAAGCATTACTAAAATCTCTTGGGTATTCGGTAGTATGTAAAAAGAACGGCAATGAAGCAGTTGATTATTTTACAGCAGAAGTGGAAGCCAATCGGAAATTATCCGGGCATGATCTTCGATCTTACCGTCCCCGGTGCATTGTGCGGCAAAGAAGCTATTGCTTGTATACGAAAGCTGGATGCGAATGTCCCGGTTTTTGTGGCAAGCGGGTATGATAATCCTGTTATCAAAGATCCTTTTAAATACGGCTTCACTGCAAGTATCTGCAAACCTTTTTTAAGAAGCGAATTAGTGATAATGCTGCAAAAATATTTAAAACAAAATAATTTTTGACACATGCAGTTCAACTGGGAAAGAAATCATTGGATCACAAAAAGGGAAAATGCATATTTTTGACGATTTGAGCCAGGATGTAATGGCTCTGGAGTACCCCAATTCAGATTTCGATCCTCCGAAGATTGAACTGATTATTACAATCAATGACGACAAAGGTATTGGAAAAAACATTTAAAGTAATTGAAGAGGAAACAAGATAAAAAGGTTGTAACCAGGTAATCCTTGTCACAAACATTTAAAATGTATCCAGGCTTTTTATGAATCGTAAGGGTTTCCAGGGAATAAAAATGGTGGATATAAAAAGAGATTCATGTATTGATAAGAAATTCGAAGAAGTACGTAATACCTCGCAGCTCATGATACAGCCATTAAGGTCTACAATTTAAAATTGTACATTCCTGACTTTGGCAGGTGTTTTAATAAAAGATCCAGAAAACAAATAAATAACAGGTATAAAAAAGGGCTTCTAAGGCATGTTTTAGCGTTTAATTTAAATTGTTTATCCTTATACAACAATGGGTTATATCGATTTCCCCTGGTCCGACCCCGAAAACCCGAAAAACCAGTTTGACAGCTTTTATGGTACAATTTAATTTATATCTAAATTAAAGTGAGAAATCAGTCTGCTTTTTTTCCGCTAAACTGTACCAGAATTGTAAAAAAAATCTTTTAAGCAGCTGATCGGAATTGTCAGGAAATTAAAATTCCTGTCAACTGCCAAATCTCGTCAACAAACTAAACAAAAATCAGAACAGGCAACATATCAGATTAATAACCCGATAATGAATGTCTCAACTTTCGTACTATGCCGGATACCAAAGGAGTCATGTAGTGCTTAAAAAAAATATGAACCACTTTTACCGGCTGGTACTGTTAGCCGGACTTTTCGCATTGAACAGTGCCCTGCCTGCTCAGGAAATGCGTGACAGTAAAGGGAAAGATTTCTGGATCGCCTTTCCGAAGAACTATTCAGGAGATGCTAACCCCAGCCTTTTTATAAGCTCCGAAACCGCAACTTCAGGAACAGTCTCAATTCCCGGATTGGGGTATTCGTCAGATTTTACTACTATCCCTGGTATAATTACAACTGTCACTTTAACATCATACGATGAATTAAAGGTTTCAGACGGTATCGAAAACAAAGGTATTCACATAACCGCGCTGGAAGAAGTTACTGTTTATGGACTTAGCAGACTCACTGCTACAACAGATGCATTCCTGTGCCTGCCAACTGATGTCCTGGGTGACTCATACATCATCCCATCTTATACAGGCCTGAGCGGATCAACAGGGGCATCTCAATTAGTTGTAGTTGGCACCCAAAATGCCACAGAGATAACAATTACACCAACCGTAGATGCACAATCGAGAACTGCCGGTGTACCGTTTACAATTATATTAGAACAGGGTGAAGCATATCAGCTTCAGGCTACCGACAGAGGTGATTTAACAGGTAGTGTAGTAACATCCAGTGCACCGGTTGCTGTTTTCGGATCGGTTCAGTGTGTAAATGTTCCCGTTGGTTGCTCCGCTTGTGATTTTATTGCGGAAGAGATTCCTCCTGTATCAACATGGGGAGAAAGTTTTATTACAGCTCCACTTGCAGGCAGAAATGGCGATGCCTACAGATTTCTGGCTTCGGAAGATAACACTACTGTTTATGTTAATGGCACGGCAGTGGCAACCTTGAACCAGGGAGAATTTTTTGAAGGTTTATACTATATCGGGTTGCATATTACCTCTGATAACCCGATTTTAGTCATCCAATACTCAAGAGGTCAATCTTGCGCAGGTGCTCCTGGTGACCCTTTTATGATGCTAATTCCTCCGTATGAACAATTTCTGGGAAATTATACAATATCTACTTCTGATTCTGGATTTTCTGCAAACTATATCAACCTCGTTGTACCAACAAGGGCAATTGGTGATGTACGGGTTGATGGAACTGTTGTACCGACAAATAGTTTTACCGCAATCGAAACCACTGGATTTCATTATGCATCAATTTCGATTACCATAGGCACACACACGATAAACAGCAACTACCCTGTCGGTGTACACGTATATGGTTTCGGAAGTTATGATTCCTACGGTTACCCGGGAGGACAATCATTTTCGCAAATCGCCTATATTGATTCTATTATATTAGCACCTCCAGCCTCCACTGCCCAGACCCAAACCTCTAGCTGCGTTGAAGCAACATTATTTGACAATAATACAAACAGGGTACCGGGTGTAAGAATCGACTTCTATGTGAGTGGAGTTACAGACACCTCGGGATTTGCATTTACCGATTCAAACGGTGTCGCACAGTACTGTTATACCCGGCTTGCAGCCGGCACCGATTCAATTTATGCTGTTACCGGATCTTTAACAAGCAATACCGTATTCAAAACGTGGACATCAACAGTAACTAACCCGGTAGCCAATGCCGGACCAGACCAGAACCTCTCCAGTGGTCCGTCGTGTAATGCCACAGCTATACTGGACGGAAGCGGCTCCCTGGCCAACGCAGATACACTGACATACCAGTGGGAAGGTCCTTTTACCGGTTCCCCACTCGCAGGTGTCATCCAGAATGTAATTCTGCCGGTGGGAACCCATGACGTTATACTCATCGTTACCAACAGTGCCAGTCTCTCTGATACCGATACCGTTGTAGTGAACGTGGTTGACGACCTTCCGCCAGCAATTCCTACACTATTACCAATAGAAGCGGAATGCGCAGTAACCGTACCATTCCCCACCACAACAGACAATTGTGCAGGAGATATCACTGGTATAACCAACGACCCCCTGACTTATACCACCCAGGGTGATTATACGATTACCTGGACTTTCGATGATGGCGCGGGCAACAGTATTACACAAACCCAATCGGTCTCGGTGCGTGATATTACACCACCGGTTATCACTCCACCAGCCGATACCATACTCTACATTTCTGCCAACCAGACAAGTACGACAGTTACACTCACTCCAGCAACGGCATCAGATAACTGTACCGATACTCCCACGATAACAGCCCACCGTGAGGACGGTTTACAGCTCACCGATTCCTTTCCACAAGACACAATAGCGGTCTGGTGGAAAGCGTGTGATGACAACGGTAACTGCGACAGTGCTGCACAGAACGTGATTGTCACCCGCAACCACACTCCAGTCCTGAATGCTTTCAACGATACTACTTTTGATGAAGGCGAGCAGATACAAATTCTGGTCACAGCCAACGACTCCGACGGAACCATTCCAGTAATTACCGCAGAGAACCTGCCACAAGAAGCAGCTTTTGTTGACAGCGGCAATGGCGTTGGGCTTTTGCTATGGGCCCTCGGCTGCAATGACCACGGTGTCTACACCCTCACTCTCCAGGCATCAGACGGTATCGATTCGGTCCGAAAACAGGTAAATATCACTGTCCGCGACATCAATTTTCCACCCGAATTCCTTACGATAAATGACACATCAACACTGGAAAACCAGCAGTTTACGCTATCTATCCGTACTGAGGATTGTGATGGAGACGTTCCTTTGATCAGGGCAGTCAACATTCCATCGGGATCAGGTTTTCAGGACAATGGTGACGGTACTGCCACCTTCAGCTGGCTGCCGGCATGTGATGCAAACGGGTACTATGTGCTGATTTTTGAGCTCTCTGATAGTACTTACACCATTCGCGATACGTCTATTGTACAGGTTATTGATGTGAACTGTTTTGATCCCGAACTAACCATTTCGGCGGTAGACACAATTGTGGGCAAAGATCTTCAACTATTAATTGCGGTTCACGCAACAGACCGTGACGGAACGACACCGCTTCTCGAGGCAACGCAACTGCCTTCCGGTGCTAAATTCACTACAGATGGAGCTGGAAACGGCCTTTTGAGCTGGATACCCGACATTGTCGGAACTTTTAACGCGGTAATCACCGCTCTGGATATGGTTGACAACAGCGTAAAAGTCGATACTACGCTATCCATCACCGTAACCGACCAGAATTACACCGGCCCGTCATTTTTGCCCTGCTCCGACACGATCATCAATGAGAACCAGCCACTGACTTTTACCATCAGGGCAGTTGATCCTGACGGAACGACACCCACCATTGAAGCTGTTGTGTTGCCTGAAGGCGCGACATTGACCGACAATCATAATGGAAGTGCTACTGTGACATGGGTGCCGGGATGTAACTACCATGGAAACCATTCTATTATCGCTTCGGCAAGCGATGGGGAATATAACGACACGCTTAAAGTAATGGTGGTAGTACGTGAACAGAACTGTGCTCCGCTTATCAATCCAATTACCGACAAAAACATTACCGCCGGGAGTACCTTAAGGTTTACGGTTAATGCTACCGATCCGGATGAAGATGGTACGATACCAATACTCTCGGTTGACTGTAACCTTGCAGGATACGCTTTTTCAGTCAACGGTGACGGAACTGCGACTTTTATCTGGAGAGAAACATCAACACCCGGATCGTATACGGTAACATTCTTTGCAAGTGATGGCTTTCTCACTGACACAGAAACAGTAAACATAGCAGTGGGCCAGACAGGTACGCTCAATATTACGGCAACTCCCAAAGATGCAGCAGTTTATGCAATGCCGGGATCCGGTGCTTACGGTATACACCTTGGTACCGGAAATGCAACCTGGAGCAGCGGCCCCGGAACATACCTCTTCACCGCCGATGCACCAGGATATCGTTCTGAGCTTTTCACCGGAACAATAACTGCCAATGAGACCGACTCAATTGAGATCACGCTTAAAAAAGCTATCCCGTTGATGATCACACCGCCCGAAATAATAAAGGTTGGTTCTGGAGACAAAAATCAGATCAAGGGGTCTATTGCTTTTGTCGATTTTGATGGAGATGGTATTCAGGATCTTTCGGTTGCACAAGGAAAACAGTTTTCGATATACATGGGCAGTGACAGTACCGGTGGAATAATCTATCGTACACCGGCAGTAACGATTTCCTTACCATCAAATCTTGATTCAATTGTTGCACACACCTATAGCGACTGGGACAATGACGGAGGGTATGAGTGCATTATCACCCTGAAAAATGGAACAATTAATGTAGCCGAATTGAATAATGAGGAACTGACACCTGGAAGAGTACTGCTGACCCGCAGTGATGAAAAACTCTTTGCAAAGGTGATTGATATTAACAGGGATCATCGAAAAGACCTCTGCGTATATTCAGAACAGAAGGGGCTGATGTTCTATAGGAACATCGGAACTGATGCAGTTGTGATGCTGGATAATCCCGAAATGATTGTTAACGAAAATGGTGCCGGTATCACAGGCCTGAAGTGCTGTCCGATGATTTGGGATCTGGATGGTGATGGATGGCGTGACCTTTTTGTTGTCAGAGCCGAAGCCTGCATGCAGCAGTATATGAGTAATGGTGATAGTACCATGCTGCCTCTTTCTGCAGCTGAAGACTTAAATGGTGGCGGCAAAAGGGTTGATGATGCTATGGATGCAGCACTGCTCCTGTTGCCGAATCGAATACCGAAAATGGTACTGCTCAGAGAAGGCAAACTCTATGCGTACGCAATGCGGCTTGCGGGGGATGTAACTGGTGATGGAGTAGTGAATATTGCTGATATATCCAATATCGCAAAAGTATGGGAACTTACCCAGGAAGATAATGAATGGAATCCACTGTTTAACCTCGAACTCTCTAAGCAGGGAGATAATGAGGTTATTGACATAAAGGATATAAGTAAAACTGCCAAAAACTGGGAAATGGAAGAGTAAACTGAAATACCATATTAATCTTTTACTCATTCGGAAAAGTAAATTGAAATATTAACAATTCAGGAATTTTATTGGCATGAAATGGGAACTTGAATTAACTGAACTATGAAACGTAATAATCATGCCCGACGGCAAATATTACTCAGATTATCCCTACAAACCCCGAAGCCACTCAGGAGTCAAATTAACCTCACCTTTTATAGCAGAGTCAATCAAATTGAGGGTCTTCTGTTTGTCGCGCGGAAGTCTTGCTCGCAAAGGGAGATAGTTTGAAGCATGATTTGCGTAAAAATAACCGGGATTAAGTTCTGTATGCTGAAGCATAACACGAAGTTCCTTTAAAGTCTCTTCCGGACTGAGCAGGTCAAATTCGCCTTTGTTTATTTGTGCGCACAACTCCGTATTCTCAATTGGCATAAGACTTAGTACTCCAACATATTGAGGATTCATTCTTGTGAGTGCGATACCGGTTTTTTCGGCATGTATCAGCGAACCATCCCTTCCACCCAGACCAGAAATAACAGTTACAAACAGTTTGATTCCAGCTTCTGTTACTTTTCTCCCCTGTTCAATAATGGTTGTAGAATCTCCCCATTTTTTTACTCTTTTCAAAGTCTCATCATCACCGGATTCCAGACCCATGTGAATAATCCTGAGCCCTGCCTCTTTAAGCTCTTTTAATTCTGATACACTCTTTCGTGCGATACTTTTTGCGTTAGCATAAGTTCCTATGCGGCTTATCCATGGAAGATTCTCGTTTATGTCTTTAAAAAGGCTGATCAGTTTTGCCTGTGGAAGAATCAGGCTGTCTCCATCACAAAGAAAAACTCTGTGTTTATGACGATAAAATATGGAAGCATATCTGATATCCTGCCGTATAATACATTCATCTTTGATCCCAAATGGTTTGTCCTTATAAACACCGCAGAAAGTACATTTGTTATGGGAACAGCCTGTAGTTACCTGAATCAGTATGCTGTCTGCTTCAGAGGGCGGCCTTATGATATTTCCTTCGTAATGCATAAAGGTTTAAAATATGATCCGGACAGCTTAAATGTCTATCTTATCTTTTACTTCAGGCTTGCAGTTCAAATTAACCCG
>Ga0123335_1007103_pt1 | contig 12683 bp, 12 predicted proteins | sample BiotimSIPDNA_2_FD_89707 | JGI IMG/M metagenome (GOLD analysis project Ga0123335, IMG submission 89707) | Anaerobic biogas reactor microbial communites from Washington, USA - Biogas_R2 time_0 SIP DNA | ecosystem: Engineered > Bioreactor > Anaerobic > Unclassified | place: Washington, USA... | reverse complement strand
TTCGTAGCGGGTACGATGCCCAATGGTCCCGGAAAAAAGCGGGCCGAGACCAACATCACCATGGCGGACATCCTGGATGCCCTGGGTTTGGCTTTCTCGCTGCGGGGAGCCAGGGTGGAACAGTGCCGTCTGCCCTTTGATAATACCTACAGGCCTTATGAATACGCCAAAAGCGCGGGCCAGCTGATGGACTTTGAAATAAACCGCGCCCTGCTCAAGGACTTCATGTTCCCTGAGACCTTCATCGTTTCCGAGGATCCGCTGCGCTGAGAACGCAGCGCGATAATATTGAAAAGGAGTTTATCCAGCATGACAAGCCCTGTCGCTTCAGTCAACGGCAAGGTTCTCAAGAGGCTGCTGGTTCTGTCGCTTCTTGTGGCCTTGTCGGTGATTGTGGAACGCTTTTTGGGTTACAATGACCGAATTATTAATGTTTCCTTTGGCTATTTGCCCGTTGCGCTGGCCGCGATGCTTTTTGGTCCCGTACCCGGGGCGATTGTGGGCGCATCGGCAGATTTTCTGGGAGCGCTGCTGTTCCCGGTGGGGGCGCTGGATTTGCGGTTTACACTTATCGCTGCCCTCAAGGGGTTTGTTTATGGCTATTTCCTCTTCAATCAGGGCGTGGGCCGTGGCCGAATCATCTTCTCCCAGGCTTTGGTAACATTGCTCTGCCACCTGACGCTCAATACTTTGGTGATTTCCACTATCATCGGCCAGGGTTTTTGGGCACTGTTGCCGCTTCGGGTGGTGAAGAACCTGCTTTTCTTCCCTGTAGAGGTGTTCACGCTGATCAAGTTGTCAGAGTACCGCAGCGCGTTTGATAGGCTGGCCAAATGAACAGCACCCACCGCAACGGCAAGATTTTGGCCATCCTTGAGGGACTTTACCCTGACGCCCGCCCGGAACTGCATTTCTCAAACCCCTATGAAACGCTGGTGGCCACTATGCTCTCCGCCCAGTCCACAGACGTGCAGGTCAACAAGGTGACACCCAAGCTGTTCCGTGACTTTCCCACAGTGGGGATGATGGCCGAAACAACGCCTGAAATCCTCTATCCTTATGTCAAATCCTGCGGGTTTAGGTCAAAAGCTACCAATATCGTTCAGGCAGCGCGGGACATCATGGATCGCTTTGGCGGGAATGTCCCCGGCACCCTGGAGGATCTGACAAGCTTGCGGGGCGTAGGCCGAAAAACAGCAAATGTGGTGCTGGCCAACGCTTTTGGCATACCCGCCATGGCAGTGGACACCCACGTGTTCCGTGTATCCAACCGCCTGGGCCTTGCAGATGCCAATACGGCGGAAAAAACTGAGCAGCAACTGATGCGGGTCATCCCAAAGGACCAGTGGAACAGAGCGCATCACTGGCTGATTTTCCATGGCCGGCGCGTGTGCAAGGCACGGAACCCGGGCTGCACCGCCTGCGCGCTTTTGCCATTGTGCGCCCACCCGCAGTTGAAGCCGGGGCGTTAAGCCCGGTTGCCCGCCTGAAATAAATCATTTTGTGAGGACGCTTTTTTTATGGATATGTTTCATGACTCCCGTTCCCTGGAATGCCGTGCCCCTGGCGGCGCGCTGAAAGCTGGCCAAAGCGTGCGGCTGAGACTGTATGTGCGCCCAAGCGCAGCGCATGTCACGCTACGGTTGTGGAACGGCGCTGAAACATCGGTGGAGATGGATCACAAGGGTCTGGGGGTATACGAGGCCACGGTAAAGGCACCCGAGACGCCTTGCCTGTGGTGGTATGGTTTCCGCGTGGAGGATGCCCGGGGCCACAGGCTTTATTATGGTAACGCCAGAGACGGACTGGGCGGCGTTGGCGCGGTCTATCAGGACCCGCCTCCCAGCTTCCAGATCACGGTGTATGACCCGGATTTCTCACCGCCCAGATACCTGGCCGATGGTGTCATGTACCAGATTTTCCCCGATCGTTTCCACAGAAGCCGTCTGCCAGCCAGCAAACGCAAAGACCTCTACCTGCATCCGAATTGGGACGATCTTCCTGTGGTCAGCCAGGACCCCCGCAGCGGAGACCATTTTGCTACGGATTTCTTTGGCGGCGACCTGGATGGCATTCGAAACAAGCTGCCCTACCTTAAAAGCCTGGGTATCACCATCCTCTATCTGAATCCCATCTTTAAAGCCCGCTCCAACCATCGCTATGACACAGGGGATTACCACAGCATCGACCCGCTGCTCGGGGATGAAACAGCGCTCATATCCCTGTGCCGGGCGGCGGAAAAAATGGGCATACGCGTAATGCTGGACGGTGTCTTCAGCCACACGGGGGAGGACAGCATCTACTTCAACCGCTATGGCCAATACAAGGACCTGGGTGCCAGCCAAAGCCAGGATTCTCCCTACTACCCCTGGTACCAGTTCAGTGACTACCCGGACAAGTACGCCTGCTGGTGGGGCATCCACACGCTTCCGGAGGTGGACAAGAACAACACCAGTTTCCGTGCCTTTATCATGGGCCCGGATGGCGTTGCCCGGAGATGGCTGCGCGCGGGGGCCTCAGGCTGGCGGCTGGATGTGGCGGATGAATTGCCCCTCTCTTTCCTTCAGGACCTGCGCTTTGCCGTTAAGGCGGAGAAAGAGGACGCAGCCATTATGGGCGAAGTGTGGGAGGATGCAAGCAATAAAGTGGCTTATGGGCAGCAGCGCAGTTATGTCCTGGGAGATACAGTGGACAGCGTGATGAACTATCCCCTGAGGGAAGCGCTGATCCGCTTCTTCACCCATGAAATCCCGGCTTCACAGCTGGTGCGGATTATCCGATCCTTGCAGGAAAACTATCCTGTACCCTTCTTCTACGCCACCATGAATCTGGTTGGAAGCCATGACCGGGCCAGAGTATTAAATCTTCTTGTTAAAAAGGATTATTCTGATCTTCCACTTATTGAGCGGGGCAAACAAGCCCTGCCCAAGGAACTTAGGGAACTGGCCATCAGCCGGCTGGAAAAGGTCATGCAGGTTGTGACAGCCATGCCAGGCATGCCGAGCCTTTACTATGGGGATGAGGCCGGCCTGGAGGGCGCGGCAGACCCCTTTTGCCGTGGCACTTTCCCCTGGGGCCACGAGGATCCCCGCACCCTGGCCATTTTTCGGGAGGCATTCAAGTTGCGGCATGAACGCCCGGTTCTCAGAAGAGGCAGCTTTGATATCTCCTATGAAGGGGATAATGTCCTGATCATTCATCGGGAAGGCATAGGGGGCCATGATGTGTTTGGCGAACCGCTTCTGGACGCCCCGTACACCCTCCGGGTGAGCCGGGACAGCATCGTGCTGTAGCTGCTTCATGTTTTTTCATCATTTCGTAATATTTTCTTGACATTTATAGCCGAATATCCTACCATATTGGTAATCTTATGGCATTTATGGAGGTGCACATGACGCGCATTGCCAAACATCGCATATTCTGCCTGGTTCTGTCGTTTGTGCTGGCTGCGCAGCTGATGGCCTTTGCCCAGGAAGCCTACCCTTATGTCAGTTTTGCCACCGCCTCCGTCAGGCTAAGGTCCAGGCCCTCCTCAACCGGCACGATACTGGATGTGGTCCAATCCGGTGAGGCCGTCCTGGTCACGGGAACTGAGGGCAACTACCGGGCCGTGGAATACGAGGGCAGAAAGGGTTATATCATGTCTTCCTTCCTTGAAGCCCGCGCTCAGGGAACCCCTGACCCTCTCCCGCCGGTGGACGCTTCCGTCAGCGCAAAATACCCCTTCCTTCAGGCCGGAGCTGAGAGCCAGGCTGTGAAAGCCCTTCAACAGGCTTTGATTGAACTGGGCTTTTACGGCAGCGGCATTGACAGCAAATACGGCAGCGGTACCACCCAGGGAGTGCGTGCCTTTCAGGAAGCCAACAGCCTGCCCTCCAGCGGCCAGGCAGACCCTGCCACTCAGGAACTGCTTTTTGAGGGCTTGCCTTTTAATAGCCGGGGAGTAAAAACAAGGGTCAAGACGCTTCCGGCAATTGACGGCATTACCATCCGCCCGGATAACGAAGGCGTTCCTGTGGAGGCCATCCAGCAGCGGCTAAAGGAACTTGAGTTGTATCAGGGTGCTGTTGACGGCAAGTACGGTACCGCCACGCAGGCAGCGGTACGTGGTTTCCAGCAGGCCAACGGGCTGAAGGTGGATGGCATCGTGGGCAGCGATACCTATGCCAAACTTTTCCCCCAACAGTCGCCTGGCAATGCCGGAACGGTTGCTGTTACATCTACACTTTCTCCGGAGTATGAAACAGCCGCCCCCGCCGATGATCAGGGGGAAGCCACTTATCCCTATAGAACCACCACATCCTCCGCTGTCAACCTGCGCAAAACCAGCTCCCTTTCATCCATGCGCTACCTGACCATTCCCCAGGGCGCTGCCATTGAAGTGCAGGCTGATGAGGAAAAGTTTCAAAAGGTTTCCTACCGCGACTATACCGGATATGTGATGACCGAATACGTCAATATCCCCGAGGTTTACCTCAGCGGCAAATCACTGGACACAGACCCCAGCGCAAGGGTCAACTACGAGACGCTGGCGGTGGGTTCCGAAGGCGCCAAGGTAAGGGCCCTTCAGCAGGCGCTGTCGGAACTTGGTTTCTATAGCGGCAAAATTGATGGGGAATTCGGCGCTGGAACCCTGGCGTCCCTTAAAGCGCTGCAGGCCAAAAACGGCCTGCGCGCTACCGGCATCGCACTCCCCGAACTCCAGAAGATGGTGTATGAGGAACGTGTGCGCAACAGCAAAAACAAGCGCGTGCTTGTGAATACCCTGCCCCCTATTGATGGCTATCCCATGCAGGAGGGGGACTATGGCGACGCGGTCTACGCGCTGCACCAGGCGCTGACACAGCTTGGCCACTATGACGGAGCCCTGGGCCATGAATACACCAGGGCTACGGCCCTGGCGGTGCGGGCTTATCAGAAGGATCACAGCATCAAGATAACCGGCAAAGCAGACGCTTTCACACTTCTATCCATAAAGACCTTCCTGGGGACCCAGGCGCCTGTACAATCCGGGTCCACTGCGCTAACCCCGGATACTGTGATAGAAATCCAATCAGGTACCCGCGGCCAGGCCGTCACGGATCTCCAGGAGCGTCTGGTGGCACTGGGTTATTACAGTGTTTTGCCCGATGGGGTTTTTGACGGCGATGACGTTGCCGCCCTGCGGCAGTTCCAGCGCGTCAACGGGCTGGCGGCTACCGGGAAAGCCGACCTGGTCACCCAGCAGGTGCTCTACAGTATGTATGCGCTGGCAGATGGTGAAAAACCCACTCCTGGCGCCATTTCCGAGGTGACGCCCGTACTTCTTAAAATGGGAACCACCGGTGACGCGGTCAGGGCCATGCAGTCCCGCCTGATTGTCCTGGGATATCTGACGGGCAATGCAGATGGCATCTTTGGCACGCAGACCGCCCGGGCCGTTTCCAATTTCCAGCGGACCAACAGCCTGGACGCCGATGGCATCGCCGGCGAACTTACCCTGACAGCGCTTTACGGTGCCAAAGCCATAAGCAACGCGCCCACAGCGGCGCCCACCGCGACAGCTGGCGCTGTTGCTGCCTCCGTCTACAAACTGGGAGCGACGGGCAGTGAAGTGACGGCGCTTCAGCAGCGGCTTATCACCCTGGGTTACCTGACAGGTGCCGCAGATGGTATCTTTGGCCCGCGCACAGCCCTGGCCGTTCAGGGCTTTCAGCAGCGAAACAGCCTGGATTCGGACGGCATTGCAGGGAAGCTGACACTTGCCAAGCTCAATGCGGCCAATGCTATAGCCGCGTCCGGCGTTACGGCACCTTTGCCTACCACCAGGCCGACATCCTTGCCCGGCACTGGTTCCAGCTTCCAGGCCCCCAAGGCCAGCGAAGTGCGCTTCGCCAACTGGTATACTGAGGTTCGTGGCCATGCCCAGCGTGTACGCAACGCCGTCATTTATGACTTCACGACCGGCATGCACTATAATTTCAGATTCTACAGCTTCGGCAAGCATGGTGACGGCGATGTCCTCACCAAGGCAGATACCGCTGTCATGAACGCCATCATGGGTGCCAACAACTGGACGCCCCGGCCCGTCTGGGTGATCTTCAGCGACGGCAGGGTGTACATGGGCTCCACGCACAGCCATGGCCATGAAGTGGATTATATCCCGGATAATGACTTGGCAGGGCATCTATGTGTACATTTCCCCAGGGAAATGGCCGAGGCCGCGCAAACCGGGCCGTATGCCGTCTCCCACCAGAATGCCATCCTGAAAGGCTGGGATTTGACCCAGGGCATGGCACGCTGATGGAGAAAGAAGTCAACCGTCCCCTCTCCATCGCCATTGACGGACCGGTGAGCGCGGGCAAATCCACCCTAAGCGATGCATTGGCGCGCAAGTTGGGTATCCTGCATCTGGATACCGGGGCCATGTACCGGGCTGTGGGCTTGTATGCGCTGGAGAATGGCATCAACCCCGCAAGTGAGGCGGCCCTTGAAGAAGTTATTGGGAACGGCTGGGCTGCTGTCTCTTTGGAGTACACGGATGGTATGCAAATAACGCTCCTCAACGGCCAAAATGTAACCCATCGGCTCCGTGAAGAGGCAGTGGGTGCCGCTGCTTCCGCCGTATCGCGCTATCCGGCCGTCAGGCGCTACCTGGTGGACATCCAGCGGCAGCTTGCCCGGAAGCAAAGTCTCTTGATTGACGGGCGGGATATCGGCACGGTGGTGCTCCCTGAGGCAGATGTCAAAATTTTCCTGACCGCTTCCCCTGAAGCGCGGGCTTTGCGACGCTATACCCAGATAATCTCAAGCGGTAAAAAGTCCGACTATCCCACCGTGCTTCAAGAACTCATTAAACGCGATTCCCAGGATACCAGCCGTAAACATGACCCCTTAAGGCCGGCGGAGGACGCTGTGGTGCTGGACACCTCAGCTTTATCTTTTGAGGAAACGCTGTCCAAACTCCTGGAGCTGGTGGAGGCAAAGCGTGACAAAAAAACCTGAATTGGTGAAGAAAACCTGGTTTTACCAATTCGCCAGATTGCTGGGCAAGTTATTGGCCGCTTTTTTGTATCCTGCAACGATGATAAACCCGGAAAAGCTGGAAGCCATAAGCGCGCCTTATATCATGATTGCCAACCATCAAAGCATGATGGATCCCATTCTCCTTGCTGTTCACTTGAAACGCTACGAAATCCGTTTTTTGGGCAAACGCGAGTTGACACGCTTTGCCCCACTGCGCTGGGTTGTTAAGAAGCTGCATATGATTCCAGTCAGCCGCCATCAAACAGATCTCGGCGCCCTGCGCGCCTGCCTGAACACCCTGAAAGCCGGGCATGTGCTCGGCCTCTTTCCGGAGGGCAGCCGATATCCTGGCAGCAGCCCGATGGCGCACATCGAGTCTGGCTTTACTGTCTTGGCGCTGCGCAGCAAGACGCCGCTTCTTCCGGTTTATTTTCACGGCATTCCACGTCCATTCAAGCGTGTTAAAATTCTGGTGGGCGAGCCCATCCCCTTCGAAATGCTGCGCCAAGAGAGCGATGAACTGTCCTATGAAGCGGTACAAATGCATATCAAACATGTCTATCAGCAGCTCCATGAAAATTTAGAACATCAAAAAAACATTCGTTCCCGGAGATCTGTATGAGAGGCCTTTGCTTTGTGGGGATACTGTCGTTATGCCAATTCAAGTAGCGTCACATGCGGGATTCTGCAGGGGAGTCAGCAATGCGGTTGCGTGCGCACAGCGTGCCGCTGAAGAGGCTAAAGCATTGGGAATTCCTTGTTTTTCTTTGGGGGAAGTGATTCATAATCCAGCGGTCGTTGACTCCCTCAGGGAGCGTGGGCTAACTGCGGTGGACACCCCTGAGGAAGCCTCCGGCGGATTGCTGGTTATCCGCTCCCATGGCGTTGGCCCCGGCTTACTTGCAAGAGCCCACGAAAAGGCTAAGAAAACAGTTGACTGTACTTGCGTTTTCGTGCATCATGTACAGCAGTTGGTTCACCAGTCAAGCCTTGACGGCCGCCCGGTTATTATCCTGGGCGATGAGGCCCATCCAGAGGTTGTCGGTATCATCGGCTGGTGCCAGGCTGAAAGTTTTGTCATTGACAGCGAAGCCCAGTCTGACCAACTCCCGGATAGTTGCGCTGAAGCGCTGGTGGTCAGCCAGACCACCTTTCCCCCGTCCCGATGGGACACGCTCACGCGGCATCTCCTGTCCCGTTTTCCTGACCTCCGTTTGAAGAAGACCATCTGCCAGGCCACTGCGCTCAGGCAGACTGAGGCGGAGGAGTTGTCAAGGCGCGCGGACAAAATGATTGTGGTGGGTGGCCGCAGGAGCGCAAACACCCACAAACTGGCAGAGACCTGCCAGAAAGGGTGCCCGGATACGTTCCTGGTGGAAAACGCATCGGAACTTTCCCTGTACCCATTAAATCCCGCAAGGGAACTCATCGGCATCACCGCCGGCGCATCGACTCCGGCGTGGTCACTTAAGGAGGTTGTTGACAAAATGTACGACATGGAACTCAACGAAATAAAAGATTCGGAAACCCCGATCCAGGAGCCTGATACCCAGGCAGGCCCCATCCCCCAGGAGCCCGAAGCTATCCCGGCTGAGGAAACTGCACAGGCCGACGCGCCCAAAGCTGAAGAGACGCGCGTGGAAAACACGGAGGATCAGGCAGCAGCGTTTACCGAGCCGGCAGCACAGCCTGAAGATCCGGAGGCTAAGATCGAAGAAGAGCCTGCTCCCCCACCCATGACCAAAGAACAGAGCATGATGGAGATGGCAGCAGACAGCTTTTCCCGCATCCGTCCCCGTCAGGTCATCCTGGGCAAAGTAGTCCAACTGACTGAGGATGAGGTCAGTGTCAACATCGGCTATAAGTCCGATGGCCTGCTCAACCGTTCTGAGCTGGTGGACAAGGACATTCAACTGGGTGACGAAATCGAAGTTGAGATTGTCAAGGTCAACGACGGCGAAGGCAATGTCATCCTCTCCCAGCGCAACATCGTCAATCGAAAGGTCTGGGAAGAGATCAAGGGCAATTATGAGTCGGGTGAACTGGTGCACGGCGTGGGCAAGGAAGCCGTCAAAGGCGGCCTTTTGGCTGACATCCAGGGTGTACGCGCTTTCATTCCCGCTTCACACCTGGCCCAGCGCTATGTGGACAAGATTTCACAATTTATCGGTCAGGATATGAAGCTTAAGATCATAGAGCTCGACGACAGCAAAAAACGCGTAGTGGCCAGCCGCAAGGAAGCCCTGGCCATTGAGAACGCCGCCATCAGGGAGGCCGTATGGTCCAACCTGCAGGAGGGCGAAGTGGTCAAAGGCGTTGTGCGCCGCTTCACCAACTTCGGTGCCTTCGTTGACCTGGGCGGTGTGGATGGTCTCATTCATGTTTCTGACCTCAGTTGGAGCCGCAACATCGTGCCAAGTGCGGTGCTCAAGACCAACCAGGAGGTTGAGGTAAAAATCCTTTCCCTGGACCGTGAACGCGACCGTATCGCCCTGGGATATAAGCAGCTGCAACCCCGTCCCTGGGATAATGTGGAAGACAAATATCCCGTTGGCTCCATTCTTGAGCGCAAGGTGGTTCGTGTCCGTGACTTTGGCGCCTTTGTGGAGCTTGAGCCCGGTGTTGACGGCCTGGTGCACATCTCCCAGGTAGCGGCCACCCGCATTGAGAAGGTGGAAGATGTCCTGGCCCCGGGCCAGGATGTCCGTGTTAAGGTGTTGGCGGTTGACCCGGTGGCAAAGCGCATCAGCCTGTCCATCCGTGAGGCGATGGAAGACACTGTGATGGACTACAACGCAGACATTCCGGGTGAATCTGAAGCGGATTACAGCCGCACCTATGAGAGGCCTGCAGCAGAAGCTGCTGAAGCAGCCTCCGCTGCTGCCCCAGCCGAGCGTCAGGAAACCACTCTGGAGCTTGCCATGCGCAAAGCCAGGGAAGAGTTGACAGCAAAGGAAGAACAGGATACGCCTGAAGAAGACGTTTCCGCCGAGGCTGCTAAGGAAGTTGAGGAAGCCCCACAGGATACGGCTTCTGAACCTGTCAATGATGCGGCTGAGGAATCAGCCGAAGAGCACAGAGAAGAACCCACTGAAGAAGCCTGATTCGCTAATAACACAGTTTAAAATCGGGGGTGGCGTCAATAAAGCGCCACCCCCGGTTCCATCTAAAAAGCCCCATGCCTCACAACTGGGCATGGGGCTTTGTGCTATTGGGCAAATATCAGAACTTCAAAGGATTCAGGCGAACCGAGGGCCCCATGGTGGTGCTCAGGTATAAAGAGCGCAGATAAGTGCCTTTTGCTGCTGTCGGTTTGGATTTGATCACAGCGGACATAAGCGCGTTGAGGTTCTCCACCAGCTTGTCCTCATCAAAGGAGACCTTTCCGATCGGACAATGGGCGATAGCAGTCTTGTCGATCCGGTACTCCACTTTACCGCCCTTAATATCGGTGATGGCCTTGGTCACATCCATGGTAACGGTACCTGATTTGGGGTTGGGCATCAAACCTTTTGGGCCCAGGACGCGGCCGATCTTGCCCACCACACCCATCATGTCAGGGGTGGCCACGCAGACATCAAACTCAAACCAGTTTTCGTTCTTAATCTTGTCTACCAAATCATTTTCGCCTACATAGTCAGCGCCGGCAGCCCTGGCTTCTTCAGCCTTTTCGCCTTTGGCGAATACCAGCACACGGACTTTTTTGCCAGTGCCATGTGGCAAAACCACTGCGCCGCGCACCTGCTGCTCAGCGTGCCGGGGATCAACACCAAGGCGGATGGACAACTCAACGGTTTCGTCGAATTTTGCCTTGCCGGTTTGCTTTACCAGGCTGATGGCCTCGGCCGGGTCATAGAGCTTGTTTTCTTCAATGAGCTTTTTGGATTCCAGGTATTTCTTACCGTGCTTCATTTTCAGTACCTCCTTGTGGTGATAGCGGCGCAAAGTCCTCCCACATCTTCCTTTATTCCTCGACCGTGACACCCATGCTGCGGGCAGTGCCCTTGACCATGTTCATCGCACCCTCTATATCAGCCGCGTTCAGATCAGGTAGTTTGGTGGTGGCAATTTCACGGACCTGATCCAGGGTAAGCTTGGCTACCTTGTTTTTGTTGGGGCTATGGCTGCCCTTTTCCAGGCCCGCCGCTTTTTTGATCAGCACGGCAGCTGGAGGTGTTTTGGTGATAAAGGTAAAGGATCGGTCCGCATAGACGGTGATAACCACCGGAATAATCAAACCCGCCTGTTTGGCAGTGCGATCATTGAACTCTTTGCAGAACCCGGGGATATTGACACCATGCTGTCCCAGCGCCGGCCCAATGGGGGGGGCTGGGGTAGCCTTGGCTGCGGGCACCTGGAGTTTGATCAGCGCCATTACTTTCTTTGCCATCGTTTTGGCTCCTTTTTACATAATGTGGTCAGGCGGCGCGATAACGCCTCCCACGAAACCCTGAGCAAAATCGCTCAGACTTTCTCGGCCTGGTCTAGTTCTATCTCTACCTGCATTTCCCGGCCCAGGAACATTTTGACTTTCACCTGCAGTTTGCCGCGTGCCACATCCACCGCTTCCACTACGCCGCTGAAGTTCTCCAGCGGCCCCGAGAGGATGCGTACTTCTTCACCCACAACCAGTTTGGTCGCTTCCGCTTGGGGCTGGCTGTTCATCATGACCTCCACCTCAGCCTCCGTCAGCGGAATTGGCTTGCTCTCAGGGCCTACAAAGCCCGTGACGCCCCGGGTGTTCCGCACCACATACCAGGATTCGCTGGTGATAACCATTTTCACCAGCACATAGCCCGGAAAGGTCTTATGCTGGGTGATGACGCGTTTGCCGTTTTTAATCTCGGCAACTTCCTCGGTGGGCACCTGCACTTCCTGAATCAGGTGTTGCATGCGGTTGTTCTCCGCCGCTTTTTCAAGGTTATCTTTCACCTTGTTTTCGTAGCCGGAATAGGTATGCACTACATACCACTGGGCTACGGCGGGGGTCTGGTTTTCTTCCTGTTGCGGCATTATCCTTCAGTCTCCTGTCTCAGCCCGCCCAGCTGGCAAGAACAGCCACCAGGGCGGATGAACCCATGTCCAAAAGGCCAATCACAACCCCCATGAAAGCCATAAAAGCAAGAACGATCATGGTATAGTTGAGCAAGTCCTTACGGGTAGGCCAGGTGGCTTTCTTCAACTCCCGCCAGGTATTCTTGAAGGGCTGCGCGATGCGCCCAGGCAAATGCCTGAAGAAGTTTATCGCACGCACAGCGACATTGGGCTTTTGTCCCTTATCAGTGTTGCGGATGTTCTTTCCCTCTGCCATACCCCTTACCTCGTCTCGCGATGAGCCGTGTGCTTCTTGCAGAATCTGCAATACTTGCTCAGCTCAATGCGCTCGGGATTGTTTTTCTTGTTCTTCTTGGTGTTGTAGTTGCGCTGCTTGCACTCATTGCAGGCAAGCACGATGTTGGCGCGCGCTTCTTTAACTGCCATTGTTTACACCTCTCTTTGTGTCAAAGGGTGAGGCCTTTCCTCACTCCACCACGCTGGCCACTGCGCCGGAGCCCACCGTGTGGCCTCCCTCGCGGATAGCGAAACGCAGGCCCTGTTCGATGGCAATGGGCGTGATCAGCTCCACTTCCATCTGCACATTGTCGCCAGGCATCACCATCTCAACGCCCTCGGGCATT
>Ga0123335_1007100_pt1 | contig 12684 bp, 7 predicted proteins | sample BiotimSIPDNA_2_FD_89707 | JGI IMG/M metagenome (GOLD analysis project Ga0123335, IMG submission 89707) | Anaerobic biogas reactor microbial communites from Washington, USA - Biogas_R2 time_0 SIP DNA | ecosystem: Engineered > Bioreactor > Anaerobic > Unclassified | place: Washington, USA... | reverse complement strand
TGATTTTCCCTCATCTGTATAATTCAGATCATGGTCACGTCCTCCATAGGTAAGGTAAAGGTAGTTTGTTTGAGCGGGAAACTCTGCTGCAAGGGTATCGATCTGTTTTACCACAGGAACAATTTCTTTTTTCTTCCTGTGTTCCCTTATTTTTAACATGCCGGCTTCAAAGTCAACGCTCTTTTTAAAAATCAGCCTGGAAATCTGAAAATCTGAAAATCCCATTTCTTTTGAACGCCGGAGAACCTCATCAGGCAGATCGTCTAAGGAACTATATTTTTTAAGGTTTTTTTCATGATCGTGAATTGCTTTCAGTTTATTGAGGAACCAGGTGTCTATTTTTGTTAGATCATGTATTTTCTCAACAGAATAACCCTTTTCGAAAGCTGCTGCTATTAAAAAGATTCGTATATCAGTGGGATTGCTTAACTCCTTTTCAATGTCTTCAAATTCAAGTTCTTTATTTCCGATAAAGCCATGCATCCCCTGTCCTATCATTCTCAAGCCCTTCTGAATAACTTCTTCAAAGCTCCTTCCTATAGCCATTACCTCACCCACACTCTTCATGCTGCTGCCAATGGTTTTTTCAACGCCTGTAAACTTGTTAAGGTCCCAGCGGGGTATTTTACATACTATATAGTCCAGGGAAGGCTCAAAATATGCGGGTGTTGTTTTGGTAATTGAATTTTTCAATTCATGGAGGCCGTATCCCAAACCAAGCTTGGCAGCTACCAAAGCCAGTGGATATCCTGTAGCTTTTGAAGCCAGCGCACTTGACCGCGATAATCTGGCATTTACTTCAATCACCCTGTAATCTTCCGAATCCGGATCAAGGGCATATTGAATATTGCACTCTCCGATAATCCCGATATGCCGGATGATTTTAATGGCAAGTTGCCTCAGATGATGGTATTCAGTATTGGAAAGTGTTTGAGAAGGGGCTACAACAATACTCTCACCGGTATGTATCCCCAATGGGTCGAAATTTTCCATATTACATACCGTTATACAATTATCGTAACGGTCACGTACTACTTCATATTCAACTTCTTTCCATCCCTTTAGTGATTTTTCAACGAGTATCTGGGGAGCATAAGAAAACGCCTGGCCAGCCCTTTTGATAATCTCATCCGATGTATCACAAAAGCCTGAGCCTTGTCCTCCCAGTGTATATGCAGCACGGATTATTACAGGATACCCAAGTTTTTCAGCAGCTTTTAAGGCATCATCAACTGTGTTTACTGCTATACTTTTAATAGTCTTGACCTGTATCTGATCAAGCTTTTTCACAAACAGATCGCGGTCTTCAGTGTCAATGATGGCTTGTACAGGAGTTCCCAGAACTTTCACATGATTTCGTTCAAGTGCTCCTGATTGGTGCAGTGCAATACCACAGTTTAATGCTGTTTGCCCCCCGAATGATAATAAAATTCCATCCGGCCTCTCCTTTTCAAGGACCTTTTCAACAAAATAAGGTGTGACAGGTAAAAAGTAGATCTGGTCAGCAACACCTTCTGAAGTTTGAACCGTAGCGATATTTGGATTGATCAGGACTGTTGTAACTCCTTCTTCCCTGAGAGCTTTCAAGGCCTGTGACCCGGAATAATCAAATTCACCTGCTTCTCCTATTTTCAAGGCTCCTGAGCCTAAGACAACAACTTTTTTTATTGATTGATCCATCACTGTTTACTCGAAAATTTTTTACCGCGCAAAAGTACAATAAATTACCTGTCTCATTTGATTTTTACTAAAAAATGTATAAGTTTGCAGCATTAATGTATAATTATTCACATGGGAAACCGTACTGAAAGACTGCTCGCCATTAAAGGACTGATATCTTCAGCTAAAATATCGAGTCAGGATGAATTGCTGCACCTCCTTGAAGAAAGGGGATTGTCCTACACGCAGGCAACTCTTTCAAGAGACCTGAAATTTCTTAAAGTTAATAAAATATCAGACCCTGAGAAAGGATACATTTATGAACTTCCGGATCATCACTCAAATGTTGATGAAATTGCTGAAAATTACGCTTCCCGGGGCTTTATTTCAATGAAATTTGCACAGAACCTTGGTATCATTAAGACCATGCCAGGATATGCCCCTGGGATTGCTGCAATGATAGACAAGGTGAATCCTTTCGAAATAGCTGCTACAATCGCCGGAGATGACACGATTCTGATAATTCCCAATAATAACATTTCTGAGCACGATGTCGTGAATTCATTGGTAATGATAATTCCGGAACTGAAAGAAAAGATATAAATATCCTGTTGATTTCTTTCAGAAAACTAATAAATAAAACCTATCTGATAAAATGAACAGAAAAATAGTATTGGCTTATAGTGGTGGACTGGATACATCGGTGATCCTGAAATGGCTCATCGATAAAAAATATGAAGTAATTGCCTATGTTGCCGATGTGGGACAAAAAGATGATTTTGCAGAAGTAAAATCGAAAGCTTTTAGGATCGGTGCTTCGAAAGTTTACATTGAAGACCTAAAAAAAGAGTTTGTTACCGACTATATTTTCCCTGCCATCAAAGCCAACGCCATGTACGAAGGCCGGTATCTTTTGGGAACAGCTTTAGCCCGCCCGCTTATTGCAAAAAGGCAAATTGAAATTGCTGAAATTGAAGGTGCTGAGTATGTTGGGCATGGAGCTACCGGTAAAGGCAACGACCAGGTAAGATTTGAACTCACATTTTATGCATTGAATCCGAAAATTAAGGTGATTGCTCCCTGGAAAACTCAGGAATTTCTGGATCAGTTTAAAGGCCGGACGGATATGCTCAATTATGCAGAAAAGAATAATATTCCTGTGAAAGCTTCACTGAAAAAACCTTACAGCGAAGATGATAACCTGATGCACATCAGTCATGAAGCAGGTGTATTGGAAGATCCCAAATATAAAGCTGAAAGTGATATGCTTGTGAAGATGGTCACTCCTCAGAAAGCCCCGGATACTGAGGTACATCTTGAAATCCACTTCAAAGATGGTATCCCGGCTAAAGTCATTAACATAACGGATGGTACCAGGGTGACCGACCCGCTTGAATTATTTATGTACCTGAATAAGATTGGGGGAGAAAATGGCGTGGGTTTGCTTGATATGGTTGAAAACCGATTTGTTGGGATCAAATCAAGGGGAGTATATGAAACTCCTGCAGGAGAAATCCTTATTAAATCACATATGGATATAGAGGGCATTGCAATGGACCGGGAAGTGATGCGTCTTCGTAATATGTTATCACCTGTTTTCAGCGAAATTGTTTATAATGGCTTTTGGTTCAGCCCCGAGATGGATTTTCTTATGGCATCAATAAACAAAAGCCAGGAACTTATCGATGGAATTGTATATCTCACGCTTTACAAGGGTAATGTAATGATAACCGGAAGGGAATCACCAAGTTCACTGTATAACCAGGATTTGTCGAGTATGGACATTGAAGGCGGATTCGATCAGAAAGACAGCGCCGGTTTCATAAAAATTAATGCAATACGGCTGATGGCGCATAATGCCATCCTTCGCCGGCAGAAGAAATCTGGGACCTCATAAAAATGATTTTTCAATGAAACTCTGGGATAAAGGAGCAGACATTAATAAACACATCGAAAAATTCACTGTTGGCCGCGACAGGGAGCTTGACCTTTTACTTGCTCCCTACGATGTTTTGGGCTCACTTGCACATATTACCATGCTGCAAAAAGTAGGCTTGCTAAATCCCGGAGAATACAATATGCTGGCTGCTGAGCTGAAATTGATATACATGGATATTAGAAAAGGGAATTTCATCATTGATGAAGGCACTGAAGATGTTCATTCTCAGATTGAGTTCCTGCTCACAAAAAAACTGGGCGAAACGGGAAAGAAAATTCATAGCGCCCGATCAAGGAATGACCAGGTTCTCGTTGATTTAAAATTATTTACCAGGGCAAAGATATTGAACCTTGTTGATGGAATATCATCCTTGTTCTCTACATTAATTGACCTGAGCAGTAAAAACAAAGATGTGCTTATGCCCGGATACACTCATCTTCAGGTAGCCATGCCGTCCTCCTTTGGTCTCTGGTTTGGAGCTTATGCAGAAAGCCTGGTAGACGATCTTGCTCTTCTGAACGCAGTATACCATATTGTAAACCAAAATCCTCTGGGATCCGCAGCAGGTTATGGTTCATCGTTTCCTATCGACAGGCAAATGACGACCGATCTGCTTGGTTTTGATTCATTGAATTACAATGTTGTTTATGCGCAGATGGGCCGAGGAAAAATTGAACGTATGGTTTCTTTTGCATTGGGTAATGTTTCTTTAACTCTCTCGAAACTGGCTTACGATTGCTGCCTATTTATGAGCCAGAATTTTGGTTTTATAGAATTACCGGACGATTTCACAACCGGTTCCAGTATCATGCCACATAAAAAAAATCCTGATGTTTTCGAACTGCTGAGGGCAAAATGTAATAAAATTGCTAGTCTAACAAATGAAACTTCTTTTATCTCAAATAACCTCCCCTCAGGATATTTTCGTGACTACCAGATATTGAAGGAATCATTTCTTGAGGCATTTGATTCGCTGTCCGATTGTCTGGCTATTGCCAATTACACATTGTGTAAGATAAAAGTCAATAACCAACTCGTAGAGGACGATAAATACAGAAATATGTTCAGTGTAGAAGAGGTTAACAGGAAAGTATTACAGGGTGTGCCTTTCAGGGAAGCTTACAGACAGGTAGGTGAAATTATCAGTAATGGAAATTTTAATCCAGAAAAAACCATTTCTCATACCCATGAAGGAAGTATCGGAAATCTGTGTAACGAGAAAATAATAAACAAATTTAACGATGTCTTGTCCTGTTTTAACCGTGAAAGAGTCGAACAGGCTGAGAATGATCTATTGAAATGAAAATTGATTGTAAGAACAGAATCGTTGTCAGGATTGAGATATCAACATTATCAACCCCTGACGGCAAATTTAACCACCAGAAGATGGATCGGCTGACGATGCTGCTTTCAAATCTTAATAACAGCGGCAAGCAGGTAATTGTTGTCAGCTCCGGAGCTATTGCCCTGGGAACCGATAAAATGGGACTGAAGGTACAGCCTACAAGCAATGAAGAAATGCAGGCAATAGCAGCAATTGGCCAGGCTGAACTTATCAGGTTTTACCAAAGATATTTCGATCAGTATAACCAGATTGTTGCTCAGGTATTGCTTACAAGAGATATTATTGACAATCCGACAAGGGTGAAAAATACTCAGAATACATTCGATATGCTTTTAAGCATGAATATCATTCCTATTGTCAATGAGAATGATAGCGTATCACTCACCGATATTGAACTTGACGATAATTATTCATTAGCCCTGCAGGTTGCAAAAATCACCTTAGCCGATATCATCCTTATTAAAATGGACACTAACAGCAAGTTCATTATCCAGCCACGGTCTGACCTGAAAGCAAAACTGGTAGATGATGAAAACGAATTGTTTAAAGAACTTGATAACACTTGCAGGGAACTGAAAGGTAAATCATATGATAAACTGTTGTTCCCTGAATCGATCAGCGATATCAATGTGAACTGACAACATGAGAAACACTTTAAAATATAAAAAGAGGATCGTAATCAAGGTAGGCACTTCATCCCTGACTTATAGCAACGGAAGAATGAATTTTCAGAGAATAGCTTTACTTGCATACGTATTGAGTGCCTTGAGGAGCAGGAACCTTGAAATCGTTCTGGTAAGCTCGGGTGCTATTGGAGTAGGTGCCGGACGTCTTGGCCTCGTTGAAAGGCCAAAGGATCTGGCCAAAAAGCAGGCTCTTGCAGCAATCGGCCAGGCAGAACTGATTAAGATTTATCAGAAATTTTTCGAAGAGTATAACCAGACTGTTGCTCAGATTCTTCTCACCAAAGATATTGTTACGATGCCTGAAAGGCACCAGAATGCCAAAAATACTTTGCTCCGGCTTATCAATATGGGCATCATTCCTATTATCAATGAAAACGACACTATTTCCACTTTCGAAATAGAATTTGGAGATAACGATACACTTTCGGCTGATGTTGCACAGCTTATTAATGCCGATCTGTTAATTCTTCTGAGTGACATTGACGGCCTTTATTCGGCAGATCCTAAGAAATTTAAGGATGCCAGGATCATCCATACAGTAAAGACTATCACCCCTGAACTCGAAAATCTGGCTTCCGGTGCGGGGACATCTTTCTCCACAGGGGGTATGATCACAAAATTGTCGGCAGCGAAAATTTGTGCCGATGCTCAGATCGACACCATCATCACCAACGGCAACGATCCCAACATCATATTTGATATTCTGGAAGGGAAAGAAATCGGGACACATTTTGTCTCAAATGAAAAGAAGGTTGTACATTAATTAAATGATTATGAGTAATTTACTTGATAAAATAATACAAGTCAAGGCGGCATCGAGGAAGTTGGTAAAGCTGGATACTGAAAAGAAAAACCTTGCCCTTGCTTTAATTGCTGAAGAAATTGAAAGTCGCCGCAATGAATTGAAAAAAGCTAATTCTGAAGATTTAAAAAAGGGTCGGGAAAAAGGACTCACCGAAGCATTTCTCGACCGCCTGGAACTTACCGACAAAAGGATCGATGGCATGATCAAAGCCCTGCATGATGTAATTGCCCTGAAGGACCCTGTTGGCGAAATAATAGGAATGAACACTGTGCCCAATGGTCTGCGTATCGGTCAGATGAGAATGCCGCTGGGTGTGATTGCCATTATTTTTGAATCAAGGCCAAATGTGTGTATTGAAGTGGCATCGCTTACCATAAAATCAGCTAATGGCGTGATCCTCCGTGGCGGATCGGATGCCATCAATTCGAACCTTGAATTAACCAGGATTATTAAATCAGGACTTAAGAAGGCAGGTTTGCCGGAATTCGCTGTAGACATTGTCGAAGACACAGACAGAGAATCGGTAAAAGAATTACTTCACATGAGAGATTATATTGATGTTGTCATACCCCGTGGTGGCTTGAATCTTATCAGATTTGTTGAGGAGAACTCATTGATCCCTGTTATTAGACACGATATGGGAATCTGCCATGTTTATGTTGATGAATTTGCGGATATGGACATGGCCTTAAAAATAGCTTATAATGCCAAAGTGCAGCGTCCTGCAGTTTGCAACGCCATGGAAACCCTGCTGGTCCATGAGAGAATTGCTTCCAGATTTCTTCCCCTTATGAAAAAAGAATACGATAAAGCAAAGGTAGAACTGCGGGGATGTGATAAATCGGTAAAAATATTGAAGGACATAAAACCTGCTACTGAAGAAGACTGGAAAACCGAATATCTTGACCTTATATTGTCAATAAAGGTCGTAAATAGCCTGGATGAAGCTATTGACCATATCAATACTTACAGTTCACATCACAGCGATGCCATCGTTACTGAAAACTATTCTAACAGTCAGCAATTCCTTACGGAGGTAGATTCAGCAGCATGCTTTGTTAATGCATCAACCCGGTTTACAGATGGAAATGAATTTGGTCTGGGGGCAGAAATGGGGATCAGCAATCAGAAATTACATGTAAGAGGCCCTATGGGGCTGCGTGAACTCACTTCTGCAAAATACATTGTACTGGGCAACGGACAAATAAGGACCTGAGGAGCTACAGCATGAACAGGTGTTTCAATCAAAAATTAATAAAAAAGAATAATGAATTTCATTGATTATCTCGATCAGCTAACGATTAATGCCTCTGATATCGATAAAGATCTGTTTCCCAGGTATGATGTTAAAAGAGGCCTGAGGAACCAGAATGGTTCGGGGGTACTTGTTGGCCTGACGAATATCGGAGATGTGGTAGGTTATGAGAAGGAAGGTGATACGATCATCCCAACTCATGGAAGGCTATATTACCGCGGAATAGAAGTCGCAGAGATTGTAAAAGGCTTCCAGAAGGATGGCAGGCACGGTTTTGACGAGACTGTTTTCCTGCTTCTTTCAGGAAAGCTCCCAAATCGTGATGAACTGCTCAGATTTTCATCCCATCTGGCAGGAATCAGGGAACTTCCCCAAAGCTTTATCCGAAACATGATATTGTCGCTGCGTGGAAAGAATATAATGAATATGCTTGCCCGTACTGTACTTGTAATGTACACCATGGACGATAATGCTGAAGACCAGTCGCACAAGAATATATTACAGCAGTCGCTTAACCTCATCGCCAAATTCCCTGTTATTGCAGCTTATTGTTATTTCGAATTCAGACATTCGTACCAAAGAAAATCTTTGGTAATCCGACACCCTGAACCTGACCTGAGTACGGCTGAAAACTTTTTGTATATGCTGAAGGGAGAGAAATATTCCAGGCTTGAAGCCGATATTCTTGACCTCAACCTCGTGCTTCATGCAGAACATGGAGGAGGTAACAATTCTACTTTTACTACCCGTGTTGTAAGCTCTTCAGCAACGGATACCTATTCTACCATTGCTGCTGCACTTGGATCCTTAAAAGGACATCTGCATGGAGGTGCAAACTTGCAGGTGATAGAAATGATAAAAGACATCAAGAAAAATGTGAAAGACTGGAATAACAAGAAGGAGATTTCAGCATACCTGAAGAAAATCCTGAAAGGTGAAGCTGGTGATGGCTCGGGTAAAATTTATGGAATTGGACATGCTATTTACACGCTGTCAGATCCCCGTGCAGTCCTTTTAAAACAAAAAGCCCGGGAACTTGCAGAAGAAAAAGACAAAGTAAATGAATTTCAGCTTTACGACAATATTGAAAGGCTTGCCCCAGAAGTACTAACAGGTTTTAAAAATGGCAATAACAAACCTGTCAGCGCTAATGTCGATTTTTATTCAGGATTTGTTTATCAATGCATAGATATACCGATGGAACTTTATACACCGATTTTTGCCATTTCACGTATTGCAGGATGGTGTGCTCACCGTATTGAGGAGATCACATTCAGCTCCAGAAGAATAATAAGACCTGCATATAAAAATGTTTATGGTCAGAAAAATTATATAAAAATCGATGATAGAAAATGAAATTTATTACATAATTATACATAATCATTGTATAAAAATTATTTTCATTTTTATTGCATTATTCACCAAATAATTAGTAATTTTGTACTCGTAAGACACCTATTATGAACTTAGTTTCAGTTGATACTGTTATTATTGTCATTGATTCAATGAATAAATTCACGTGAGAATGGCCTCTAAGGCATTACACCATATAAGCCATTCCCTAAAAAGAATGGCTTTTTTTGTGACCAAATTAAAATCTAAAAAAAATGACACCAGGATTACCAAAAGCCCAGGGATTATACGATCCGCAATACGAACATGACAGTTGCGGGATAGGATTTGTCACCCAGATAAAAGGAATAAAATCACATGATATTATCAGAAAAGGACTTGAAGTATTGGTGAACATGTCACACCGTGGTGCAGAGAGTGCTGATAATCTTTCAGGAGACGGCGCCGGTATCCTTATACAGATGCCTCACACGTTCTTTGTGCAGAAAGGTATACCTGTGCCGGCTGAAGGTAAGTATGGCGCCGGGCTTGTATTTCTTCCACACGAAAATGAAGATCGTATAAAATGTGAGAAAGCCCTGGTGGATGTTTTTACGAATGAAGGTCTTGATATCATTGATTTTAAAGATGTTAAGGTAGATAGTTCGGTACTTGGCGAAATATCACGTTCAACAGAACCTTTTATCAAACAGATTTTTGTTACGGGCAATTTCGCTGAACAGGATATTCTGGAACGGAAACTTTATATTGCCCGCAAACTGGTTGAAAAGCGTATAAGGGAATCGTCAATACATCATAAAGAAGCATTTTACATTCCCAGCCTCTCTTCTAAAGTATTCATATACAAAGGGATGCTTACACCCGATCAGGTCGAAAAATACTTTGTTGACCTTCGCGATCCCTACATGATAAGCGCAATTGCCCTTGTTCACTCCAGGTTTTCAACCAATACATTTCCCACCTGGGACCTCGCTCATCCGTTCCGCTATATCGCACATAACGGCGAGATCAATACCATAAAGGGGAACCGTATGTGGATGACTGCCAGGGAATCGATTATGAAATCAGAACTTTTCGGGGAAGACCTTTATAAACTGTTTCCTGTTATAGAACCCGATAAATCAGATTCAGCTTCATTCGACAATGTTCTTGAATTTCTGGTGCTTACGGGAAGATCCTTACCTCATGCGTTAAGTATGCTGATACCTGAGTCCTGGAATGATAAAAATCCCATCCCTCCCAGTCTGAAATCCTACTATGAATTCCAATCTACTCTTATGGAACCATGGGACGGGCCTGCTTCGATTATATTCAGCGATGGCAGGTATATCGGTGGTACACTCGACAGGAATGGTCTGAGGCCATCAAGGTACGTTATAACCAGGGATGATATTATTGTAATGGCTTCTGAAATCGGTGTCCAGCAATTCGACCCGGCACAAATCAAAGAAAAAGGGCGCTTACGGCCTGGTAAAATTTTATTGGTTGATACCAAGATGGGTATTATTGTTCCGGATGAAGAAGTTAAGCGACAACTTACAAGCAGAAATCCATATGGACAATGGCTTGCAGAAAACCGTATAGAACTTGGCGAAATCAAGGTCAAAGCGCGTGTACCCACAACGCTGGGCGATAATTTCGTTAAGTTTCTCAAAGCATTTGGCTATTCCAAAGAAGATGTAGACTTCATAATCAAGCCGATGGCTGTCCAGGGCCAGGAACCTGTTCACTCTATGGGGAACGATACACCTCTGGCCGTTTTATCCGACAAACCTCAGCGTTTCTTTAATTATTTCAAACAATTGTTTGCGCAGGTTACCAACCCTCCTATCGATCCAATTCGCGAGAGCCTCGTTATGGCGCTTACCAATTATATCGGATCGGTTTCAAAAAATATTTTGATCGAATCCCCCTCACATTGTAAACTCATCAAGTTTTTCTCACCTATTGTTTCCAATACCGACTTGAACAAACTAAGGAATTTGAAAGAGGAAAATTTTTCTCATATCGATATACCAATACTTTTCCCTGCCAAAGGCAGCAATCCTGGAAAAGACCTGAGCTCATCCCTGGAAGCGATCTGTAAGAAAGCCGGAGATGCTGTAGACGCCGGTAAAAATTTCATTATCCTTACCGACAGGGGGTTTAACGAGGAAATGGCCCCGATACCTTCTCTGCTTGCAACATCAGCGGTTCACCATCACCTTATCAGATCGAAAAAAAGAATGCAGGTAGGTCTTGTTGTCGAAACTGCAGAAGCCAGGGAAGTTAACCATTTCGCTATGCTTATAGGTTATGGGGCCAGTGTTGTGAATCCCTATGCTGCTTTTGCTATCATCGAAAATCTCTGTTGCAATAGTGCTGTTGAGATCGAATATGTTAAAGCACGTGAAAACTATATTAAAGCAATCGATAAGGGACTACTTAAAATTCTTTCCAAAATGGGTATTTCCACCCTTAGAAGTTACCATGGATCACAATTATATGAAGCATTAGGTGTTGGCAGTGAAATTATTGACAAATACTTTACCGGAACCGACTCAAGAATCGGTGGTATTGGCTTTGAAGAACTTGCCAAAGAAGTTCTGTTAAGTCATTCAAGAGCTTTCAATTATGATCCTAAAGAACCAGAAGGGTTAAAAACCGAAGGATATTACCATTTCAGGTTTGACGGTGAGAAACATGGGTGGAACCCCGAAACCGTCGGTCTTTTACAATGGGCAACACGTGCAAAGGATTACAACAAATTCAAGGAATTCACAGCCATAGTAGACCGCGATAACAGAAAGCCTCATTTCCTCCGCGGTTGTATTGATATTAAAATGGACAGGCTCATACCCATTGAAGAAGTTGAGCCTGCCGAAGAAATAGTAAAGCGTTTTGTTACCGGCGCAATGTCTTATGGCTCTATAAGTAAGGAGGCCCATGAAGCCCTGGCTGTTGCCATGAATAAGATCGGAGGCAGAAGCAATACAGGTGAAGGTGGCGAGGACTCGGAAAGGTTTAAGCCCCGCCGTGATGGTACCTGGGCACGAAGCGCAATAAAACAGGTCGCTTCCGCAAGATTCGGCGTCACCGCCAATTACCTTGTAAATGCTGAAGAAATCCAGATAAAAATAGCACAGGGGGCAAAACCAGGCGAAGGAGGCCAGTTGCCGGGATATAAAGTTGATAAAGTTATCGCACAATTGCGTCACAGCACACCGGGAATTACGCTGATATCTCCCCCGCCTCATCATGATATTTACTCAATCGAAGACCTTGCACAATTGATTTTTGATCTGAAATGTGTTAACCCAAATGCACGCATTAATGTGAAGCTGGTTTCGGAGAGGGGTGTTGGAACCGTCGCAGCTGGTGTTGCTAAGGCACACGCTGATAGTATTACCATTTCAGGGATGGAAGGCGGCACTGGTGCAAGTCCTGCAAGTTCGATAAAACACGCCGGGCTGCCGATGGAACTTGGAATATCTGAAGTGCAGCAGACTCTTGTCATGAATAACCTGCGCGATAGGGTAAGGCTCCAGACCGATGGTCAGCTAAAAACCGGTCGTGACATAATCTATGCAGCATTGCTGGGGGCTGAGGAATTTGGTTTTGCCACTTCTTCTCTGGTAGTACTTGGCTGTGTGATGATGCGTA
>Ga0123335_1007098_pt1 | contig 12689 bp, 5 predicted proteins | sample BiotimSIPDNA_2_FD_89707 | JGI IMG/M metagenome (GOLD analysis project Ga0123335, IMG submission 89707) | Anaerobic biogas reactor microbial communites from Washington, USA - Biogas_R2 time_0 SIP DNA | ecosystem: Engineered > Bioreactor > Anaerobic > Unclassified | place: Washington, USA... | reverse complement strand
TTGAAAATTACGAAATCACACCCTGCTTCCAAAGGAAACAGGGTAAAAAAGGTATTTTCCATTGATTATCAAAGTTTTACAAACATTAACTTGACGGCTATGCCCGTCAGGGGTATCATATTGGTAGAAAAGACATTCAGGAGCAGAAAGGGCGTTCCGCCTGCCGGCATTGATCTGGTGATGACTTTCTCCGGAACGCAAGAAACCGACATTCGTCAGTGTGAGTGTGAGTTTGAGTGTGGGAAAGAGAGGGAAATATAACCCCCCTTCTCAGGTTTTCCTGGCACCCAATCCCGGAGGGATTAAATCCCAATATCCACTGGTGGCAACCAGTAGTCTGAACGGCCGCAAAATTTAAAAAACCCTGAAAGGATTTAATAAAAAAATTATTATCTTTCATCTTCCCTGCAACATATTTAATAGACAAAAACCAAATTTTTATAGAGTGAGAAATCCTAAAGGGATAATATTGGAACCACTAAAAAAAAATAATGAAACTTATTTCTAAGGATTTTTGGTTGACCAAATCATTCTGTTAACTTTAGGCGCATAACTTTTTAGCCCTTAAAGAATAATGAGATATATAATGAATAATTAACTTACCTAACTACTATGAAAAAAAAGCGATTGTTTAATGGAAGGATTAATTTTCTGAAATTGATCCTGTTGTTATTTACCGGATTTGGTGTACTCTTACCCAATCCATTGTTTGCTCAGGGATCTGTAACGATTAGCGGAGTTGTATCTGATTCAAAGGGTATTCCCTTACCGGGCGTGAACATTCTCGAAAAGGGAACCCAGAACGGAACTATAACCAACGTTGACGGCGAATACAAGATCCAGGTTAAATCATCAAATGCAGTTCTTACCTTCTCATCGATAGGGTATGTTGCCCGGGATATAGCTGTTGAAGGTAAAACTGTGATTAACCTGATCATGGAAGATGAATTCAAAGAACTGGATGAGATCGTTGTAATCGGTTACGGACAAAAGAAGAAGGAAAGTATTGTTGGCTCAATAACCCAGACTGAAGGTGAGACCTTGTTAAAGGCAGGTGGTGTTACCAGCGTCGGTGAAGCCTTACAGGGAAAACTGCCCGGTGTTACCACCATTATTGGTAATAACCAGCCTGGTGAATCAGATCTTAGGATTTATATCCGCGGCCAGAGCTCATGGAACGGAGGAGGAGAACCTCTTATCCTGGTCGATGGTGTGGAGAGAAGTATGAACGACATCGACATTAATGAAATTGACAAAATATCGGTACTGAAGGATGCCTCGGCCACTGCTGTTTTTGGAGTGAAAGGGGCCGACGGTGTTATTCTTGTCACTACAAAAAGAGGGCAGACAGGAAAATCTCAACTCAATGTAACTTACAACACTACAGTTAAAATACAATCCAAGCTGCCGGAAAAACTGGAATCATACGATGCATATCTTATAAGTCAGGAAGCCATCATGCGGGAAGTGATGTATGATCCTACAGCATGGAATGATTTTCTCCCCATGGAAATTGCTGATAAATACCGTAATCCCGCCACTGTGGAAGAAAGTTATATCTATCCGAATGTCGATTGGGAAGATGTGATACTGAAAGATTATGCCCTCGACCACCATGTTAATCTCTCAGTTCAGGGAGGTTCTGAGTTTGCCAGGTACTTCGGAAGCTTGTCATATCAGTCGGTAAGCGATATCTTCAACGGACTGGCATATGACAATGGCAAAGGTTATGCAAGCGAGTATTCATATGATCGTTTTAACTACAGATCAAACCTGGATTTCGATATTACAAAAACCACACAGTTTTCGGTTAACCTGTCGGGTTACTATGGTGTGCAGGAAAAGCCGCTTGATGATATGATGATACCGCTGTTTTCCATCTACAGCTTTGCCCCTTCGATTTTCACACCTATTTACCCCGATGGTTACTATGGAAGGTTTGCATCTCACGACTGGGGAACTGCCAACCCTATTGTTATTCTGACAAGTGCAGGCTACAAAACCTATCATAAATTCCAGATCAACAGCGACTTCGAATTAAAGCAGGATCTGAAGTTTATATTAAAGGGATTGAGTTTCAAAGGAAAATTCTCCTTTGATAATTTTATGGAAAGTGTCCAGCAATTAAATGACCCCTCTATCAATCAGGTTGATAATGTTTTCTTCCGTGTTTATGACAGGGAAGGAAATGAAACTATTATAACCCCCCCGGGTCACAATGATTTTGCCTATGTTGTTCAACCATGGACACTAAACACACTGGATGTGGATGATAATGCAAGAAACCGCCGTGTAAACTATGAACTGTCGCTTTTCTATGATCGTAAATTCGGTCAGAAGCACAATTTCACCACTCTGTTTTTGTTCAAAAGAGAAAAATACACGACGGATGTTAATCCTGATTTGGATTTCGCAGGCGGTTTCCCCATGTTCAGGGAAGATTGGGTAGGACGTATTACCTACGACTATGACACCAGATATTTTATCGATGTGAACGGAGCTTACAATGGTTCGGAGAGATTTGGACGAGGTTACAGATTCGACCTGTTCCCCTCCGCAGCTTTGGGATGGATGATCTCCAATGAGTCATTTATGAAAAATATGCAATGGCTTGATAAATTGAAGATAAGGGGGTCCTACGGGATGGTAGGTAACGATAAATTCTTTGAAGGCCTTATACCTAGAAGATTCAGGTATCAATCACAATGGACTTCCGGTGGATCTTCATTCCTGGTACCGAGTACCTTTAACGGCCGTTCACCTTATACATGGTACGACCAGATTGTTGTCGGCAATCCCGACCTCCATTGGGAGACTTCGCTAAAATCGAACCTTGGTGTTGAACTCGCCATTTTGAAAAATACTTTTTCGGTTGAATTTGATTATTTTAATGAAGATCGTAAGGATATTGTTGTTTTCGGAGAAAATCGAAAGGTAATACCTCAATTCTATGGAATAGCACCCGCCGATTATAATGTAGGGGAGGTGAATGTCAAGGGCTATGAATTGGTCCTGGGATTCAACCACCGGTTCGATAACGGGATCAGGATTCATGCTGATTATAGTATGACCCAGGCCCGTGATAAGGTCCTCAATGCAGAAGATGCTTTTTACACTCCGGCACATAACAAAGATGAGGGGTTCCAAATCGACCAGCCAAGAAATGCCATACCTGGTGAAATTTTACAAAGCTGGGATGATATTTATATGGCTACACCTCTTAGTGATGGTCAGGCCATGCGGAGGGTCGGTTATTACGACCTCATCGATTTCAATAATGATGGGATTTATAATAACACCTATGATAATCCTCCTTTCGGTTATCCCACCCGCCCGCAGAGAACATGGAACTTTACAGGAAGTGTTGGCTTTAAAGGGATCAATTTTATGTTTCAGTTTTATGGTACCCAGAATGCGATGCGTCAATATGCAACTTCATCATTTACCAGACAGGATTATTTATTCTATAAGCATCGTCTGGGATACTGGACAAAAGAAAATCCCGGATCTGCCATGACACTCGATCCATGGTCGGTAACACAGGCAACAACGGATCCAAACAAAAACTGGTACGATGCTTCTGTGCTCAGATTAAAAACTGTCGAAATCTCTTATGAGTTTCCAAAGCAATTTTGTCAAAAGATCAAGGTACAGGGCCTTCGGGTATTTGCCAACGGCAACAACCTCTACCTCTGGTCTGATATGCCCGACGACAGGGAATTTAACAGCCTGAATAATAGCGGCACCGACTACAGGGGTGATTACCCGACCGTGAAAAGGTTCAATTTTGGGATCAATCTGAATTTCTAAAATCATAGAGATGAAAAAACTTAAATATATTATATCGTTTTTGCTTGTAATTATTTCCTTAACAGGCTGCGAAAAATATCTGGATAAAGAGCCGGAATCTATTCTCACAGAAGAAGAAGTTTTTAAAAACTTCGTAAATGCCCAGGGATTTGTAGAACAATTATATGCTTATGTGGTCGATTATGCCCAGGGAGGTCACTGGGAAACAGATTATCTGTTCGGCGATGATGCCATATGCAATGAGTCCTGGCTTGGCAGCGGCGACGCCGACAGGGGAAATCTTTTTGCTTTCATCACACCGGGAGGTTTTAATTACTTTGTTACGCATGATGAAGCAACGAACACCCCCAACGACGGGTCGCCATTCAACAGGCTTGGAATTTATGATGGTGCTGTGTTGGGAATCCGTAAAGCTAACCTCGCAATAGAGAACATCGACCTGATGGTCGATGCAACTGAGGCTGAACGAAATGTTATTCTTGGCCAGGCCTATTTTTTCAGGGCATTCTTCCATATGGAAATCATGATCCATTGGGGCCGTTTTCCCTATATTGACCATGTACTCACTGATGATTTCGAATTGCCACGTCCTGCAACTTATAAGGAAACTGCATTAAAAATTCACGAAGACTTTATGCAGGCTGCAGAACTACTTCCTGAAAATTGGGACGAGGAACCTTTCGGTCAATATACTCTTGGTGAAAACAGGGGAAGGGTCACTAAAGGCGCCGCTTACGCCTATGCGGGGAAAAATTTGCTCGTTGCCGCAAGTCCTTTAATGAAAGGTACACAGAATACTTACGATTACGACAGGGAACTGGCAAATATGGCTGTTGATGCATTTGCCGAAGTATTCAAACTTGGAAGATACTCATTGGTACCATGGGACAGAATTGAGGAAGTTTTCTGGAAAGTGCCTAGTCCTATGGCATGGCCGGGAAGCACTGAATTCATCTTTAATGGTACTTCAGGTAACGACTGGGCCCAGCGGTTCAGGTTTGCCCTGATGTGCATGCCAAACAGCATTACCGGCAACAAAGGAACTGATGCCATTCTCAGTCCTACACATAATTATATTCACAATAATTTTGGTATGGAAAACGGACTGTCCATCGAAGATGACTTAAGCGGTGCCTATGGACCTTCCACTTACGATCCGGCACATCCTTTCGACAATCGCGACCCACGTTTCTACAAATGGGTGATCTCTGACGGAGACAGTCTCGCCGACCGGGATCCGGGAAATGCAGATAACTGGACTGCAAAGTTGTATGTGGGCGGAGTTCACGATGCTTATGGTGCACAAAGGGGTTCCCAGACGGGTTATTTTTATAAAAAGTTCTATCCCGAATGGGCTGGTTCATGGTACTCTGCTCCCCTGAATGAATCCATGCCATGGTGCATAAGAATGCGGTATACTGATATATACCTTATGTATGCTGAAGCACTTCTTTCCGGGCAACAAAGTGCAACTGCAATACCTGCATCTTATAATCTTTCGGCTGAAGGTGCTATCAATGCGCTTCGCGATCGTGCCGGGGTGCCTCATGTTAATCAATCTATTGTATCCAATACTAATAAATTTATGGATGAGATCAGAAGGGAACGTGCAGTTGAGTTATCTTTTGAAACTCACCGCTGGCTCGACATACGCCGCTGGTCGGTAGCACACCTTGACAGATACAGGATCAAAACCGGTCTGGATTTTCCACAGGACCATTCGCATTTTACCGAGGTTGTTCTGGTGGACCGTGTTTGTGAATATCCCAAACATTACTGGATTCCTTTTGAATCTGAACAAACTCAGATGTATGAAGGATTTCCTCAAAATCCGGGTTGGTAATATATCCCTTTCATTTCTAAATTAATAATGGAAATAAAATGAAGAACAAAATATTAAATAAACTTCAACAGCTGGTTCTTACAGGTTTTGCTTTGATAGGCTTTTTAGCTGCAGTAAATGCACAGGATCAGGCAACTATTGTATCAGGGACCCTCGTTGATGAATCCGGAAATCCCATTCCGGGAGTTGTAGTCTATAACCCTAAGGGAAAAACGGTCGTCTCCGATGCGGAAGGCCGTTTTGAAATTGAAGCAGAAAATAATCTGTCACTGGTTTTCAAAAGTGATAACTATGAGACAAAAGTGATGTCCGTTACTGATATTACAGGTCCGGTAATACTTACCAAATCAGATTTTCTGGCAAAAGAAAATGACCTGATAAAAATGGGCCTCGGATCAAAATATAAACGTGAAATGCCGGGAGCGGTAACCTCAATCTCACCCGGGGACCATCTTACATACGACCATACACAATATGTAAGAGATTATATCCAGGGTTTGTTACTTGGCGTGCAAGGTTACGGCAGTAATATCAGAGGAATAGGAAATGCACTTTTCGTTATCGACGGTGTAATAGGCCGTGATCCTGATATTCTGAATATGGATGAGGTGGACCAGATTACTGTACTTAAAGATGCCAATGCAATTGCTTTGTACGGAAATCAGGCAGCCGGCGGCGTTATCATTATCAATACAAAAAGAGGGCAGGCAAATAACAGATATGCCAACGTAAGTATGCGATATGGAATCCGTCAGCCAATTGCTTTTCCAAAATATCTGGGATCGGCTGAATATATGGATCTTTATAACGAAGCCAGAATTAATGATGGTTTGACCAGAACATTTGAACCTGAACTTATCGAAGAATATCGCTCCGGAAACAATCCTTACAGGTATCCCAATGTAGATTATTATTCTGATGAATACCTGAGACCATTTGCATCAAGAGCTGATGTGGTGAGCGAATTTTCAGGAGGTAACGACAGATCGAAATACTATGTTAACATGGGTTGGAATTTCGATCAGAACCTGATCGAGCTGAACCCTGATGTCAACATTGGTGCAAACCGGTTTAATATCCGTGGTAATGTGGATTTCACGATTAATGACTGGATCAAAAGCAGTGTGGATGCTGTAGCCATAATGAGTAATAATAAATCGGCTATAACCGACTGGTTTAGCAATGCCAGCATCATAAAGCCAAATGCCTACGCTCCCTTGTTACCTGTTTCAATGATGTATGATACTTCAGCAGCAGGGACACTTACAAGTCAGATAGAGGCTGCAAACCTTTATAATGGGATGCTGCTCGGAACTTCACAGGTCTACCAGGACGATTCTCCCATTGCCAATACACTTGCAGGAGGGTATGTGAAATATAACTACAGATCGACACAATTCAACAATTCTATCGATTTCGATCTCGATATGATAACCAAAGGACTTTCTGCAAGAACTTATCTGAGTTTCGATTTTTACGATGGTTATGTTGTATACATTGAGAATGGTTATCAACGGTATCAGCCTGACTGGATGGGCGACTCTATTATTGCCCTTACATCATATGGCGGTGTAGACCTAAGGTCACTGGATGAAGAAACTACTACCGATGGTTTTATAAGCCGCCTGGGATTCTACGGATTACTGAATTACGAGAAATCGATTAATGAAAATCATGCCATTAATGCTACCCTGATAGGCTATGTCAACTCACATAATCAGGCAGGTGTTATGCAACCTGATAAAAATTCTCATATCGGCTTCCAATTTTCATATAGCTTCAGGAAAAAGTTATATGCGGATTTTAGTTCTGCATATGTGCATTCCATTAAACTTCCTGAAGGTAAAAGGGGAGGTTTCTCTCCTACTCTGGGCTTGGCTTATATCCTGAGTGAAGAAAGTTTCATAAAAAATTACAGTTTTATCAACTTCCTGAGGGTTAAGGCAACTGCCGGTATAATAAGGACAGATCTGGGAATTAACGGTTATTACCTGTATGATGAGAATTATACTGAAGGCGACTGGCATACCTGGGCTGATGGTACTTATTCCAGCAGGACCAGGAACATTTCACAGGGAGCCAATGATGAGATGACATTTGAAGATCGTGTAGATCTTAACCTGGGCTTCGACAGTTATCTGATGAATACATTGTGGATGGAATTTAATTTCTTCAAAACCAATTATGCTAATCAGATAACAAAGTTGCAGGCTGAATATCCTTCATTCTATTCAGTTTTCAATCCATATCAAAACTATAATAATGATAGTTATACCGGTTTTGAACTCGGACTTAATTACCTGAAGACCATGAATAATTTTTCAGTTAATGCTGGTCTGAATATGCTGTATGCAAAAACAAAAGTCAAAACACGCAGCGAGATCTATAATTACGAATACCTTAACCGCACAGGCAAACCGGTTGATGCTTATTTTGGCCTTGTGGACGATGGATTCTATTCACTGGCTGATTTCACTGTCGATGAAGCAGAAAACCTCGTCCTGAACGAAGACATGCCTGTTCCTGCTTTCGGGGCTGTCCAGCCTGGCGATATTAAATATGTCGACCAGAACGAAGATGGTGTTATTGATGTAAACGACCAGATGTTTATTGGACAATGGATGCAACCCTGGACTTTTGGAATGAATATTAAGCTCACCTATAAACGCGTAAGCCTTTTTGTTCTGGGTATAGCCCAGGCCGGTGGAGAAAACATGCTGGGCGGTGACTATTACTGGGTCGACGGCAACGATAAATATTCGGAGGTCGTTCTTGACAGGTGGACTTCTGAAACGGAATTAACTGCCAAATATCCGAGATTATCGTCAATCAACAACACCCATAATTTCCAATCCTCTACTTTCTGGTTATACAATAACAGCTATTTCGATATAACAAGGGCCCAGCTGACCTGGGAATTGAGCCAGAAATTCTGCCAGAAATTAAAAATGAAGGCTATGAGTATAAATGTTGCAGGTGTTAATCTCCTCAGGGTTGCTGAGAATAAATCGTACCAGCAGCTTAATATCGGCACCCAACCTCAATACAGGTATTATACTATCGGCCTCAGAACCTCATTCTAAATATTAAAAATCAGATCAATGAAAGATTTAATAAAATATATAATCCCCGCTATTCTGATAACAGGCTTGTTTTCCTGCGAGGACTTGTTCGAGCCTGTTAACGAGAACAGGTTAACGCCCGATTATGTTGAAACAGATCCGGAATCGGCCGAGGGAATTCTGCTGCATGCATATACCGGACTGATATCTCATACAACTTTGACAGCCACCGCTACAGATGATGCAGTGAGCAATAACCTGGGTGATGAACTAAAACGAATGGCTACAGGTCAGTTGTCTGCTCAGTTTAATCCGGTACAGCGTTGGAGCAAGTATACTGAAATTTTCTATATCAATAAGTTTATCAATATTATAGAAAGTGATAAAGTAAGATGGAACCAGAACGACACTGTCAATCTGCTATTCAAAGAAAGATTGTTAGGTGAAGCTTTGGCAATGCGTGCTATCTATCATTTCTATATCCTTGAGGCACATGCAGGTATGAGTTCTTCAAACCAGCTGTTGGGAATACCGTATTACGAAAAATACCTTACTGAGGATGATGATTTTAACCTGCCACGCCTAACATTCCAGGCAACGGTTGATAAAATAACCACAGATCTGGATAAGGCAATAGAGTTGCTGCCCATGGTTTATTCGGATGAGGTGGGAGATGTTTTGCCGAGGCATAGGATATACAGACATGATCATTATATCGTCGCCAACGGAGAACAATTTGATCTGCGTATATCAGGAAAAATCGCCAGGGCTGTTAAAGCTCGTGTTGAACTCTTTGCAGCAAGTCCTTCTTTCCTTAACGGAGGCGGATATTATGAAAGAGCAGCCAATACTGCTGCAGCCCTTATCAATACGCTGGGCGGAATTTCGGAAATTGGAGATGATTTTGAGTTTTATCTGACAGATGCATCTTTTAAAAGTGGTGAAATTATCTGGCGTTCTGCAATGGAAGGTAGTGAAGGATCGGCATGGCTTGAAACCAATAATTTTCCACCTTCTGTAAACGGAAGCGGGGATATTAATCCAAGTCATAACCTGGTAAGTGCATTTCCTATGGAAAATGGTTATCCTGCTACCACAGAAAATGGTTATGATCCTCAGAATCCATATCAGAGCCGTGATCCGCGTCTGGCAGCTTTTATCGTATGTAACGGACAAACCCTTTATGCCGGTGCACGTATTGTAACCGGACTTGGGGGTGGTTTCGACCGCGTTGACTCAATTGTTGAACGTTCTACCCATACCGGATACTATATGAAAAAGTTGATGCGTAATGATGTTCGCATTAACAACGATGGTACGGTTGTTGGTAAAAAACATGCCAATGTATATTTCAGGCTTACAGAGCTCTTCCTTATCCTGGCTGAAGCCGCCAATGAAATCGGAGGGCCCGACTATGCAGTAGGCGGAATGACAGCAAGGGATATCATTGGAGCCATAAGGGAAAGGGCAGGTATTGAACAGCCCGACGCATATCTTGCATCTATCGCTTCTGTCGAAGGCATGCGCGAACTAATCCGCAATGAGCGCCGTATTGAGCTTTGTTTTGAAGGTCATCGTTTCTGGGATATGAGACGCTGGGGATTACCTCTGAATGAAAGTGTAAAGGGGTATTTTCATAATGGGACACAATATGTTGAAATTCCGGTAGTTGAACCCCGGACATTTCCTGCACATGCAAAATATTTGCCCATACCCTACAGCGAGATACTTAAGTTCCCTGCACTCGAACAAAATCAGGGCTGGTAATACTCAAGATTATTTAAGAATTTGAAAAAGAATGATAATGAAAACAAAATTAATCATAATAATTGCAGTCCTTCTGGGCATCTGGGCATGTGAAAACCAGGAAAACGAATTCAGCGATTATAGTTTTACGGCATGTTATTTCCCTTATCAGACACCAGCCAGGACACTCATCCTGGGGAAATATGATCTGGGATTTAATGATAACGACAACAATCACAGGTTCGAAATTGGAGTTACAATGGGGGGTGTTTACGAAAATAAACAGGACAGACAGGTTTATTTTGAACTGGCACCTGAATTACTCACAGGCCATGATTCCGTTGTGAAAGTGCTGCCTTCAGAGTATTTCACTATTGAAAATGCCAGTCCGGTTACGATACCGGCCGGCTCCACCAAAGGAAGAATTACTGTTCAACTGACTGATGCATTTTTTGATGATACACTGGCATTCGCTCCTTTGAATCAGGTATATTATGTGGTTCCTTTATTAATCACTGGAGTTGAGAACCTGGATAGCGTTCTTTCCGGTAAACCTCTGGTAGATAATCCATCCCGGCTTGTTGAAACAGATTGGGAGATACTACCCATGGACTATACTCTCTATGGTATTAAATTTATTAATAAATACCACGCCAACTATCTTCGCAGAGGTGTTGATGTTATGACTCCTGCTGCAGGGGCTTCTGTTGCAACCAACTACCATGCACAATATGTTGAACGCAACGAACTGGTAATGATTACAACTACAGGTAGAAACAGCGTGGAATTGTCGAATATTATCCGGAGGGGATCTGAAGCTAGCCCCGGGCTGGTCAATTTTGAACTGATATTTGATAATTCTGAAAATTGTACCATCAGAAGTTATGGTGAAGATGCAAATAATGTTTCCGGCACAGGGAAGTTTGTTGAAGATGGAGGTTTCTGGGGAGGCAAGGAACATGATGCAATTTTCATAGAATACAATTATACAGATCCTGTTAACAATGAAACCCACGAAGTTCATGATACTTTAGTCGTAAGAGACAGGAATGTGGTTTTCGAAGAATTTACACTTCAATAAGAACTTTGAAGAAGAGAGAGAAAGAGAGGGTGTCATTTCCGGCACCCTTTTTTTAATTTTTTTTGTATTAATAATTCAACCACGTTGTGGTTGTAACTCCCACCAGCACTTTAATCCCGCATTTCATACGGAGTTATTGGAATTAAATCCCTTCCGGGATTTTAAAGCATGTAATGATTATTTGGTTACGAATTCCGATTAGTATCCCCAATCCCGAAGGGATTGAATTCTACTATACACCGGTAGCAACCGGTGGTATTTATGCCGCACTTTAACATTAACCCTGAAGGGGTTGAATATACATTATTGCATCCCGAGGCTCTCAGGTCCTTATTTCTTTCGAACCCCTGAACGCATAATATGCAACAAAAATATAGCAGCCGAATGGTATGAGCATTGCCAACGCCATGCTGTCTACGGCTATCAGTCCCATGAGGGGTGTGAATATGGCCCCTCCGATAATGGCCATCACAATAAAAGAAGCTCCCATCTTGGTATCATTTCCCAGACCTTTAATGCCCAGAGCAAAAATGGTGGGGAACATCAGCGACATAAAGAAACTTGTCATCAGCACCGCTATGATTCCTATCCAGCCGAATAAGGGATTCATAGTGGCAGCATCAAAGGATGCCATGCCATAAGCGCTTAAAGGAAGGCCAATACCGAGTGCCACCAACACTATGTTGAAAATTGCATAAATACCCATCAGCATGTTCGGCTTTATTTTCTGCATAAGTCCGGTAGCTATAAAACGGCCTATTAAAAAAACTATCAGCGACAGGGTAAGCATCATCCCTGCACTTTTTTCAGGAAGTCCGGCATAATCCTGTACATACTGAATGAAATAACTCCAGGTGCCGACCTGTGCACCGATATAGAAAAACTGGGCAAGTACACCCAATACAAAATGCCTGTGACGGAATAAATTCCTGATCCCTCCTTTTGTGCCTTCTATCTTGGCATTGCCATGATCTTCCTCATTTACTTTCGGAAAACGCGATAAAAGTATCAGTAAAGCCCAAAGCAAGGTTATACCTGCCAGGACCAGGTAAGGATTAACGACCCGCATGGTTTCGTGCCTGAGAAATTCGCTATATGTTCCGGCAGCTTTCATGGCTTCAATCTCTGCATTATCCGGTTCATGTCC
>Ga0123335_1007097_pt1 | contig 12689 bp, 14 predicted proteins | sample BiotimSIPDNA_2_FD_89707 | JGI IMG/M metagenome (GOLD analysis project Ga0123335, IMG submission 89707) | Anaerobic biogas reactor microbial communites from Washington, USA - Biogas_R2 time_0 SIP DNA | ecosystem: Engineered > Bioreactor > Anaerobic > Unclassified | place: Washington, USA... | reverse complement strand
GCGAACCAGGTCATAGGACTTGGAATCGGGATTCTCAAGTTCCGCTATTGCGCGGCGGCGAATCTCGGGATAGAGGTCGGTGCCGTCGGAGTCCTTGATTTCAAGCAGCCAAGCCATATGGTTGATACCGGCTATGTTCTCGTAAATCGGCTCGTTGTACTTTATACCCAGAGCATTGAGCAAGCCTCTTGAGCAGACCTGTACCGAGTGGCAGAGACCGACGGTCTTTACGCCGGTGTAACGCTGCATAAAACCTGCCAGCATAGACATGGGGTTGGTGTAGTTGAGGAACCAGGCGTCGGGGCAGACTTCCTCGATATCGCGGGCGAAGTCCTCCAGTACCGGGATGGTGCGGAGAGCGCGGAAGATACCGCCTATGCCGAGGGTATCGGCGATGGTCTGGCGGAGACCGTATTTCTTCGGAACCTCAAAGTCGGTGACGGTGCAGGGCTCATAGAGACCGACCTGTATAGCGTCTACCACGAACATGGCGCCCCGGAGAGCTTCCTTGCGGTTCTCAACGCCAAGATGCCTGGTTACCTTTGCACGGCCATTGTTTACATTGCGGTTGAGGGAGTTTACCATTGCGTAGGACTCATCAAGTCTGTCCGCGTCGATATCATAAAGCGAGATTTCAAACTCGGAGAGCGGCTCACAAAGCAGGCAGTCGCCGAGTACGTTCTTTGCAAACACGGTGCTTCCCGCGCCCATAAATGTAATTTTGTTCATTTGAATATCCTTTCAGATAAGTTTTACAACTTTATTATAGCAGAAATGCCTGTATTGTCAATCGTTTTTACAATAAGTTAATATAAAGTTACACAAAACAGAATTCATGAAAAATCATTCGATAACATATAACAGGGAAATCCCGGAGAAGCGCCTATGCCTCTCCGGGATGTCATTATTCTGTTGTCTGAATCAGTCAAAACTTTTTTCAATGGGTTCAGTCGAATTGTGATTCGTACCGGCTGCCGATGAGTCTGCGCTGTCTCTCGAATCAGTCTCGAAACCCGGGTCTGCATTGGTGTCTGCGGCAGGCTTGCTGCCACTCTGCGGACGCTTGCGGCGTCTGCGGCGCTTACTTGAGCTGCTCTCGCGCGGCGCACGATCGCTTTCGCCAAACCCGTCATCAAGTTCGCTCTTTTTTGCGGCGGTCGGCTTGCCGTTCTCCTCGAGCCAGATAATAACACGGCGATTGCTGTCGGAGCCAACCGAGGTGGTGGAAACACCGTTGATATTCTGAATCTCGGAGTGGATTATGCGGCGCTCATAGGGGTTCATCGGCTCGAGCGTGATGTTCTTGCGGGTTTTCCTGACCTGGGAAGCCTTGGCACGAGCCAGACGTCGCAGGGTCTCCTCCCGCTTGACACGGTAGTTTTCGATATCAACCGAAATCTTGGTATAGCGGCTGTCATCGCCTTCTTTCTCGGCGCGGTTAGCCACAAGATTCACAAGACTCTGCAGTGCGTCGAGAGTATCACCGTGACGGCCTATAAGCACGCCTGCGGACTCTCCCGATATACGGATAAGACGATCTCCAGCGGAGGTAAGCTCACGGGCGAGTTCAGCCTCTGCGTCAAGCTCCATATCTCTCAGCAGCATACGCACAAACTCAAGTGCCGTGTCCTCGGGACGAGGGGTAAAGGTGATTTTTACCTTGGCGGGTGCCTCGCCAAAACCGAGGAAGCCCTTCTTTGGTGCTTCAAGCACCTCATAAGTGATGCGCTCGACCTCGACTCCGAGTTCCGCCGCACCGTTTGATACTGCCGCCTCGACGGTACGTCCGGTGGCAATCAGTTCCTGTTTCACTTATATTACCTCTTATTTACCTTTGTCTTTGCTTTTGCCGTCATCCTTCAGCGGAGCGGGTTCAATGAAGCCTGCTTCCGGCTTTTCGGGGGAGTGAGCAGCCGGTCCATTGTCCTTGGCTTCAGAATCGTCGGCATCATCTTCAGCGTCAATATAATGCAGTGAACGAACCTTTTTGTTCGGGTCGCTCTGTTTGATTGCATCTACCGCACCTTTGTTTTTCTTGACCTTGCCTGCATACTCCCGTTCGGCTGCCTTGTAGTCCTCTTCGGTAAATTTCGGAATAGGGAACAGCTTATACATCAGCATCTGACGCAGCGCATTGAGTATGTTCTGGTAAATCCAGTATACACCGATAACAGCGGGAACGGTTAAGGTGATCCAGGTCGACATAGCGGGCATCATAAGGTCCATGATCCAGCTTGAAACCTTGGTGTCGGCTGAATGACCGTCGGTCGGGGGCTGATAGGTAAAGCGGCGGGTGAGCTTCATGCTGCCGAATGTGAATAGGAAAGTTAGAAGCGGGATCAGCAGCAGCCAACCGGGTTTGTTAAAGCTTGGGGTAGCGGAGAGATCGATAGCCCCGCCGAACATGGTGAAGTCCGGGAAATCCGAGGCGGCAAAGTTTTCGGGAAGCAGGTCAGTGAAGTCCGTAAAATGTTCCTTGACATGGGTAATCACATCGATCTGCGAGAGAACCTTTTTTGCGCTGTCGGCACCTGTGATAACACCTTTGACACGCTCGGTAATCTGCCCTATCGCCTCAGCCGAAATACCGCAGATATAGCGCATCGGCTGGGTAATGATTTTATAAAGAGCAAGAATTACAGGCATCTCTATAAGCAGAGGAAAACAACCGCCCATAGGGTTGTAGTTCTCTTTCTGATAGAGCGCCATAACCTCTTCCTGGCACTTCTGCTTGGTAGCCTTATCCTCGCGCCCGGCGTACTTCTTGCGGATTGCCATCTCCCTGGGGCGGAGCGAAGCCTGCTTAACAGAATTCTTCTGCTGCTTGATGCCGAGAGGGAAGAGTATAATCTTGATTATGATTGCGAAAAGCAGCAACGCCAATGCGTAATTGCCGACAAGCTGGTAACAAACCTTTATTACATACCCCAGCGGTATGTAAAGGATATCCATAATACCGGTCATGTGAGTCCTTTTTCGTTGGTTATTCGAAATGCGGTTTCGTGAGAGCGGCACGGGTGCGCCCGATCTGATTTTCGGGGAATCTTGCGCCGCCGGGAACATTCGGTTTCCGACAGATACCTTCAATAATGTAATTAATCAGTATCTACTTATCAATGTTCCGCTTTTTGCGTTTGGGTACCGGGTCAAATCCGCCGCGGCAGAAGGGATTGCAGCGCAGTAGACGCCACACTGCAAGGGCGGCACCGAAGACAATCCCCCACTCATTCACTGCCTCAATGGCATACTGTGAACAGGTGGGAACAAACCGGCAGCTTGGTGTTCGCTTCAGGGGTGAGATGAACTTCCGATAGAAGTGTACCGGCAAAAGGAATATACGGCGCACAAACCGCACCGCAGACATATATGCCCGCTTAAGCTTTTCGCGGTTCATTGTCTGTAAGCGGCTGCTGCAGCATGCCGAGTTTAGTAAATCCATTTACAAGGTCGGTGCGTATATCCTGCATTTTCGCTTTGACCGCAGTTTCTCTGGCTACTATAACCACCAAAAAGCCGCGTCGCACACCGTATTCCTTCTCGGTCAGTCTATACGCCTCGCGGAGCACACGCTTCACGCGGGAATGCACGACAGCACCGCCGAGCTTCTTTGTAACGGTGAGTCCAACGCGGTTCAGCCTCTGCTTCATCGGGTTGGCGCGGCGTATCTTCTCAGCCTTGTAATCGTTCAGGACATAAATGACAACATTTCGGCCGACATACTTCTTTCCGCGCGAGTACGCCTTAGAATACAGATGATTTTCGGTTATTGCCAGCTGCTTCATATCAATGGTACACGGTAACGGTGGACGGAACATGGTACGGAGCGTCCGCGCTAAACGTAACGCTCCGTTCATTCCTTATTCATCCGATGGGAGGACACTCAGTATTAGTGAGTGAGTCTCTCTCTGCCCTTGGCGCGTCTTCTCTTGAGCACCTTTCTGCCGTTGGCAGTGCTCATTCTTTTTCTGAAGCCGTGCTCCTTGCTGCGCTGACGCTTCTTGGGCTGGTAGGTTCTGAGCATGGTTACACCTCCTATGTGTAAGCACAATCTATAGGCGGGATTATACCAGACAAACACACATTTGTCAAGGCTTTTTTCGAAAAATATACCCTATGGCGCGAAGGTTTAACATCATAATAAATATCCTGCTATATATCGGTTATTTGACAAATGATATTAATCTTCCGTGACAGTCGCCATCAATATTTTGGCAAATTAAAAAACGGGATAGTATTACAACCGTCCCGTTTATATTATTTAGCAGCATTGCCGCCGCATCCGCCCGATGGCATGGTTATTATCTCCGCGCCCAGCATATCGGCGTCCTCCCGGTCATGGGTCACAACAATCGCCGTTCGACCGCCCATGCGGCTGCGCACCTCATCTATGCAGTGACGCCGTGTGACATCATCCAGACCCTTGAATGGTTCATCCATGACCATAAGCTCGCAGTCGGCGCAGAGAGCGCGGGCTATGGCAACGCGCCGCTTCATGCCTCCCGACAGCTCACGAACCGGACGGGAAAGACTGTCACCGAGTCCCAAGGCGATGAGTGTTTCCCGGGCGTTTTCGACAGACGCACCGATGATGCGCACATTTGTAAGCGCCGAAAAATCATCGCAGAGCCGATTCTCCTGGAAAACCGCAGCCAGTTTATCAGGCACACCGCTTATCTCGCCGCCGTCTGGCTTGGTCAGTCTCAGAATCAGATTCAGAAGAGTGGTTTTCCCGCATCCCGATTCGCCCATGAGACAGGTGATCCTGCCCGCCGGGAAGACAGCCGAGTAACCGTCAAGCACACATTTGGTGCCGAAACTCTTTGCAACCCGTTTTACTTTAATATCTTTCAAATCACTCATAATTTTTCAAGCCTCCGGTATCCCAGCTTAAAAAGCGAAACCACCAGCTTTTCAAAAAGGAAGCTGATTACCACAATCACAACCGTCCAGGCAAAAAGATCGTCGGTGTCGAGATAGATTTTCGACATGTAGAGTTTCTCACCTACCGAACCTTCGGGGATACCGATAATTTCGGCTGCTACACCCGCTTTCCAGGACAGTCCGAGCGCAGTGCTGCATGCAGAAAAAAAGTAGGGTCTCAACTGCGGAAGGCGGATATATATAAGCTTGCGGTACCATGGCAGACGAAACACGACCGCCATCTGATCAAGCCGCCGATCGCCGGCTCTGATGCCGCTGAGAACATTGTTATATATCACAGGTACGACCATGAGGAAGGAAATAAACACCGAAAGGTTTCTCGAGGACAGCCATATCAGCGCGATTATGATGAAGGATGCTACAGGCACCGTCTTTATGGTAATCATGAATGGCCAGATAAGATTTTCCACAACAGGGAATCTCCCCGACAGCGCAGCTAACGCCACGCCGCAGACAAAGCCCAGCATAAAGCCGAGAGCAATTCGCGCCATGGTGAACCGTATGGAGTCGATGAACCCCGGCTCGCGCCAGAGGGTCAGCAGTCTAAGCAAAACGCTTAACGGCGAGACCAGAAGTACCTTTGAATCGAGAGCGGCGGCGGTAAGCTGCCACACGACAAGCGCAAGCAGAACCGCCGCTGTTCTCTGAATAATCTGTTTATTCTTCATTAAATCGAAATGCATATTTGCGGCTGTTAAAGCCGCTTTGACTATTTGTCAGCTCCGTAGAAGAAATCGGCATAATCGATATTGCCGCCCACCGAGGCTGGATTTGCGTCATATAAAACGCGAAGATAGCCGGAGAGCGATGCTGCCATCTCTTCACCCGAGATGAAGGTTATATTGCAGTAGGGAATAGCTTTTTCGGCAACAGCAGCTTTGAATATGCCGAACTTTTCGACCAGCAGAGCCGCATCGGCGACATTGGTATTTACATATTCGGTAGACTCTTTGTATTCCTTAAGAAAACTCTTTATCGCCAGAGGATGCTGTTCGGCGAAGTCTTTGCGTACAACAAGGGTGCCTGTGATGAGCTGCGAGCCGCTGTTCAGCTTATCCCATTCTGCAGTGAGATCAAGCGCTATGCGAAGTCCCTCAACCGAACCCTGAGCCACGGTGACATAGGGCTGAGGCATCATGGCGATTCCTCCGCTGCCTGCGTTCAGCAGCGCCACAACCTCGGTAGGTTCGCTCTTCCACTCGAAAGTGACATCCTTGTCCGGGTCGAGACCGTTCTGCGAGAGGATATAGCGCATCGTATATTCGGGAGTTGAGCCTTTGCCGGTGGCATAGATTGTCTTGCCTTTAAGGTCGGCTATCGAGTTGACCGCGCTGCCATTTTCGACGATGTAAACCACGCCGAGAGTGTTGACAGCAAGTACCTGAACGGCGCCTTCGGTCTTGTTGTAAAGCACCGACGCAAGGTTAGCGGGAATCGCTGCCATATCAAGTTCGCCCTTGATGAGAAGGGGCGTCAATTCGTCCGCCGAGCCGGCAACCGTAAAATCGTATGTGTTGATCGATTTGCCGTTTTCGTTATCCTCCATTAGCTTGACAAGTCCGATAGAGGTTGGACCTTTTAATCCGCCGATGCGGATGACGTCCGCATCTGTTTTTCCGGCATCTGAACAACCGGCAACGGACATTGTAAAGGCAAGGGCGAGCAGCGATGCGAGTAATAATGCGATTGTTTTTCTGAGTTTCATGTGTATAATCCTCCTGTTCTTTATAAAGGATTATATAGCAAAACCAATTTACATTGTGTTGCAAATGCAACGGAATATGTTAACAAAAAGGAAATGATTATAAACAAACGTTCAATTATGTGGGTTTAATTTGTGTAAAGAGACTCATTACGTTGAGCGCCGTGAATCTCAGGTTTTCTTGACAGTCGCGGCACGCCTCCTCGTAGCTCTGACACCTGGGATTGGTGGCGAAAATCGCGGTTATCCCGCAGTCGTAAAGCGCTTCGCAGCCCTTCTGTACCGCGCCGCAGATGAGAACCACCGGCTTTCCGCCCGACCGCCGCGCCACACCGTATGGCAGCTTGCCGCATGCCGACTGGGAATCCGCCTGCCCTTCTCCAGTGATGATGAGATCGGCATCGGATATTATGCTCTCATAGCCGACCGCGTCGAGAATCAGATCGGTTCCGGGTTTTAATGATGCTTCCAGCAGCACCGAAAGTCCGCAGCCCAGTCCGCCCGCCGCGCCGCCGCCAGGCATATCCGACACATCAATGCCAAGCTCACATTTTATGACCGAGGCGTAATTGCGCAGTCCGGCGTCGAGCAGCCGCACCTGATTAGGATTGGCGCCCTTTTGCGGAGAGTAAACATAAGCAGCGCCGTTCTCGCCGAAAAGGGGATTGGTTACGTCGCACATGCAGGTCAGAGAAGCGGTCTTTAATCTCGGATCCAGCCCGGATAAATCGATATGCCGCAGGGAAGCCAGACCGTTGCCGCAGAGCGGTATTTCGTGTCCGCTTTCATCGGTAAATCGCGCACCCAGCGCGGCGCAGCAGCCGACACCGCCGTCGGTCGTTGCACTGCCGCCGAGTCCGATTATAATATTCGTACAGCCCGCGTCCAGTGCCGCTGAAATAAGCCTTCCCATGCCGTATGTAGATGCGGCTCCCGCGTCAAGGCAGCCGCACACAAGGTTCAGTCCCGCCGCAGCCGCCGTTTCTATGAAGGCTGTCCGCACCCCACTATGCTGTGATATGCCGATATAGGTGTTAATCGGTCGTCCGAGAGGGTCGGTTGTGGTGACATATAATCTCTCACCGCCGAAAACACACAGCAGAGCGTCGGTCGTACCCTCTCCGCCGTCTGCCATAGGCAGGCAGACAATATCCGCAGTCGGCACAACGGTGAGCGCCGCGTCTCTGATTGTTTCGCACACCTCGGTGGAAGTCATGGTACCCTTGAATGAATCGGGAACTATAACAAGCTTCATTGCATTAACCCGCAGTTTATTTTTTGTGTCTTGACAATTGTCGTCGATAAGCATATTATATTACATGGATAATGAATTGTAAACCCCGAATTTTACTGTAAGGACTTGTCATATTATAAGATGACGCCGAGAATCGAACGTCTTGCCCGCGTCTCGATGGAAAAGAATATATTCCCGCCTATAGTCAAAGCCGAATATCCGGCGGAAGATATATTTCTTCAAGACTCGATACGCACCGCCGAACGATTCTGTAAATATGCCCCGATTCAGACAAGATAAATGGAAAAACAGTTAGGAGACCGGCAATGCTGTATATATTCGCAATCGTGGCGATGATTTTTTCCCTTTTCGCAAGTATCAAAGTCAATACAACATTTAACAAATACTCTAAAATGCGGGCGGTAAGCGGGCTGACCGGCTATGACGCGGCAAGGCGTGTGCTCGATTCAAACGGGCTGTATCATGTTCAGATTGAACAGGTATCCGGCAGTCTTACCGACCATTACGACCCGAGGGCTAATATCATAAGATTGTCGGAACCGGTTTACGGTGTCAGTTCCCAGGCGGCAATAGGCGTGGCGGCTCATGAAGCGGGTCATGCTATTCAGTATGCCGCAAACTATCTGCCCATACGTCTTCGCAGCGCAATAATACCGATAACCAATATCGGCGCTCGGCTGTCAATACCGCTGGTAATGCTCGGACTGTTCCTTATGGCATACAGTGATCGATTTGTCGTGCTTGCTTACCTTGGAGTTCTCTGTTTCTCTCTTTCAACCTTATTCCAGCTGCTCACCCTTCCGACCGAGTTTAATGCCTCACACCGTGCGGTTGAGGCTATCGAATCTCAAGGAGTTCTTAACGATGAGGAACTTTACGGCTGTAAAAAGGTGCTGACCGCCGCCGCGATGACCTATGTTGCGGCGCTGGCGGTATCTGTTACCCAACTTCTGAGATTGCTTTCGATGGTAAACCGAAGACGTAAATAGGAGGATATTATGGCAAAGCTTATGTTTCAGGGGCACGGCAGTTTCCGAATAGTAACCAAAGCGGGTACTGTTGTCTATGTTGACCCGTGTACGGGCGACGGTTACGGTCTGCCGGCAGATATGATACTCGTTACCCACGAGCACGGCGACCACAATCAGGTTCAGCTCTGCAGGCAGAAGGAGGACTGCATAGTACTCCGGGCTTCAGATTTCCTCAAAGGTGACGGTATGAAGCATACCTACGAAAAGAACAATGATGTTTTCGTCACCGACGCCGTTGCAAGCAATAAGAACCATGACCCGTCCAAATGCGTCGGTTTTATCATAGAGATCAAAACCGAGGGCATTACAATCTACGCAGCCGGCGATACCTCAAAGACCGACTACATGGAGGAATGCCTGGCAGATATGGATATCGACTGGGCACTGCTCCCGATAGACGGAGTCTACAACATGGGTATCGACGAGGCGGTAGAATGCGCAAATATCATCGGCGCGAAGTATACAATACCTATCCACATGGTACCCGGCAAGCCGTTCAGCTCGAAGATGGCGGCGGACTTCAAGTCAAAACTGCCCTCAGCCGTTATATGCATGCCCGACGACGAGATTGCTCTCGGCGACTGATTAACTAATAAAAAGTTCACGCCGCGAACCAAACGATTCGCGGCGTGAACCGGTATGTGCCGTGATATACTATTCAAGTATCATTAAATCGCCGGTTTCATTGTCTATAACCGGCTCATACTGCGTTCCGGTGTAGGCTAAAAGCTCTCCGGTTTCACAGTCGTGCCATTCGCAGTAATACAGCATGTCTGTATTTTTAGTCGAACAGATAAACAGGAGGCTTCCGTCAGATGATCGGTGAACACGGACAATCTCCTTGGCGATCCCGCTTTTATCCGCAATCTCGCCGGTAAAGGAGCGTCCGTATCCGTTGCCATATACCTCAGAGCTTATATACTCAAGCGGTTTGGAGGTCAGCGCCACGCAATTGATGCCGTCCTCCGACCAGTATACGCCCCGTAATACGGTGAGATTTTCGGTTGAGTTTTCAATCAGTTCGGCGGCTTCTGCTGTAAAACCTCCGAAATCAATACGCTGTTCCTTTGTATAACAGTCCGCCGATTCGGTCAGGTAAATGCCGTCGCTGCGGGACTCGAAGCGGCTGAAATACGAGGTTGTGACAGTTCGGTTAGCGGCGAACCTGTCACGCGTATTGTCGGTTGTTACAGTGATTCGGGCAGTCCATCCGAATTTTTCCAGGGTGATATCCGTGATAATAGGGTCGCCTTCCACCGTATATGAAACAAGACGCAGCATGTCCGATATTCCGAGGTCGGTAGACTCAAAGAAGCGGCGCAGCCTCTCAATCTGAAGCGATTTGTCCTCATCGGGCAGCGAATTATGTGTAAAGATCGCATCAGGCTCTGGTGAATAATCTTTGGGCAGCTTGTTGAGCGCTTTATACCCGTAGGGCTTTGAGGTTCCAACGCCCTCTTTTGTAACCTCGAATTCGGCGCAGGCATAACTGTCCGACAGCCGTTTAACCAGACGGTAGGTTCCGGGTTTTAGTTTGGCATCCAGCTGATCGAGATAAATCCGATGAGGGTCGGTTTTTCCGGGCATGATGATATAGGCAAGGCTGTTCCACGCCGTATCCTGCTTATAGGGCAGAGTCATCCAGCCGCTGTCGGTGAGCCGCTCAATCGCCCAGAAGGAGCCGAATGATATCTCCTCATCGCTTTTGTTTGTCATTGCGGCATTGATAAATTCGGCATCCGGCGCGTATTCGGAAAACTGTGTCTTAATCTCGATGACAGTCACCGGTTCGGCGGTATACTCACTGGGTGTAAGAGGTGCGCCGCAGGACATGAACAGTGAACAGGTCAGTATGATAGCCGCCGTTATGGCAGATGCGGATAAAGGACGGTATTTCATAAATATATACCTCCTTAATGTTTTCATTAAATTTAACATTTGGACGCTGTAAAGATGTATTTTGTTCCGGAATTTTTGAATTATTTCAGCTATAATCATAAAATGATAAAATGTGCAATTTTAAGGAAACGGGGGGGTAAAAGGTGAGCGATCCGTATAGTGTGCTCGGTGTGTCGCGTGACGCGTCGGATGATGAAATAACCAAGGCGTACCGTACCCTTGCGCGCAAATATCACCCCGACCTCAACCCCGGAAATACCGCCGCCGAGGCAAAAATGAAGGAAATCAACTCGGCATACGACCGTATTCAGGATATTCGATCAGGCAAAGCTTCAGCTGATTATGGTTCCTACCGAAGCAGTGCCGGTGGCAGTCCCGGAAGCAGCAGAGGAAGCGGCAGCAGTTATCGTGGATATTACGGCACGGGTTTCGGCGGCTTCAACAGTGCGTGGAACAGCGGCAATTATTCGGCAGACCCGGACTTTGAGGAGGAACTTCGCCGCGCATATCAGAGGGCGTTCGAGGCACAGCGCATCCGCACATACCGGCGCCGTCAGATATCGCCCCTTTTGAGGCTGATCCTCGGTCTGATTATTTTCAGAATTGTCATCACCGCGATATACGCGCTTTTCGGCGGTTTCGGTACCGACCCGAGCGGTTACTACGATTATTTCGGTCGGTCGGCGCAGGATGCGCAATCATCAGGAGCGGCGACGGCGGAGGGTGTGTCTTTCAGCCGAGATTCCGGATCGGACGACAGTTTTGAGTTTACTGCTTTATAACGGGGGACGAGTATGTCATTTAAAGAAAAGTTCATCAGGTTTATGTCCGGGCGCTACGGCTATGATGAGCTGGGCATTGGACTTATAGTATTCTATTTTCTGCTAATGATTGCCGGCATATTTGTCACCGACAATAAGGTGAAACTCGTATTGTATGCACTCATGTCTGCAGCGCTGATCCTGTCGTTTTTCCGCATGATGTCGCGCAATATAGTCAGGCGCCGCTCCGAAAACGCGGTGTTCCTCAGGTTTTTGGCTCCCTTTAAGAGTTGGTGGGCGCTGCAGAAGAATCGCTTTCGCGACCGTAAGACCCACATTTACCGCAAGTGCCCGGCCTGCAAGGCGGTTTTGCGCCTTCCAAAGGCTAAGGGAAAGAAAAGCGTCGTCTGCCCCAAATGCTCAAAGCGTTTTAACATTTACACACCGGGTTTATAAGAACAACCAAAAATCCGGCGGTAAGGAACAACTCCCTGCCGCCGGATTTTTTTGTCATTATGCTTTACTTTGATGCAAGCGCCGCGTAGGCGGCATTCATTTTATCTATATAGGCGTTTTCAGCCGAGAGCCGCGAATCGCAGTAGGAGGCGAGATTTGAGTCTCCCTTCATAACAAGTCCGTCAAACATGCTGTAAAAGCCGGGTGACCGGAGATTGACCGCAGGTTCATAGACGAGATTGTCGAAGACAAGGTCCAACATATCAGCCGACTCGCTGTCACGGGCAACCTTGACGTCCATCATGGTGTTGTAATATTCGGGAAGCACCAGCTTGCTGCCGTAGTAGCAGAGCCATTCGGTCACGGTGCCAACATACTCGCGGTCTTTTACGGTAATCGGTATGAGCATCAATCCGCCCCAGTCGAGTGATGTATAATTCTCCTGGTTTTCGTCAAACTTCGGCAGCGGAAGAATGCCGTACTCGAACTCTACATCCCGGTATGCCCCCACAATCAGCGAGTCGACCAGCCAGAAGAGCGCCTTTCCCTCGCCGAAGTAGATGTCACCGCCGGTTTTGTAGGCGGCATCGGCGACGCAATAGCCGCCCTCCCCCTTGGAGAAGAGCTTGACAATCTTTTCGAGT
>Ga0123335_1007096_pt1 | contig 12691 bp, 10 predicted proteins | sample BiotimSIPDNA_2_FD_89707 | JGI IMG/M metagenome (GOLD analysis project Ga0123335, IMG submission 89707) | Anaerobic biogas reactor microbial communites from Washington, USA - Biogas_R2 time_0 SIP DNA | ecosystem: Engineered > Bioreactor > Anaerobic > Unclassified | place: Washington, USA... | reverse complement strand
TCATTCATAAACAGATTTACAGCGGATTCAATCATGCCGGATGTGAAATCGGACACATGGTGATCCGTTCGGGCGGTGAGTCATGCACATGCGGCCGGCGAGGATGTTTCGAAGCCTACGCGTCTGCCACAGCCCTTATTCGCGAAACAGAGCGCGCCGCTCGGGCAAAACCGGCTTCGCTGCTGAATAAACTGATTGCGGACAATGGTGGTCATGCTGACGGCCGCACCGCCTTTATCGGTATGCGCCAAGGTGATCAGGCCGCACAATTTGTCGTCGATGTCTATACATCCATGATAGCCGAAGGCCTCGCAAATGTTATTAACCTTTATATGCCTGAAGTGATCGCGCTTGGCGGTGGTGTTTGTCATGAAGGTGAAGATCTGCTTAGACCCGTTCGTGAAAAAGCGATCGCCCGTGCCTACCTGGGTATCGGCGTACCTGAACCCAGAATCGTCCTGGCTGAGCTGGGGAATGATGCTGGAATGATCGGAGCTGCCATGATGGCTGTCAGCTGCCTTGAACAAGGCCTGGAGGGCTGACAGGATGGCTGTCGCAGCAGACGAGGAAAGACCGACAGACATCAGGCGATTTGCCTTGCTGACCGAATATGACGGCAGTCAGTTTTTTGGCTGGCAGAAACAGGCACACCACCGAACCGTCGAGCATGAGCTGCAAAAAGTGCTCACCCGGCTCGTACAGGATCCTGGCATTGTTGTGTACGGCTGCAGCCGCACAGATACAGGCGTTCATGCAAAAGGGCATGTGTCGCATTTCTCAGCTCAAACGTCTATCCCGGTGAATCGATTGCCGATGGCTCTCAACAGCCTGCTTCCCGCTGACATTTGTGTCCGGGACGCTGCCATTGTATCTCCCGGTTTTCATGCGCGCTATGATGTCATCGGAAAAAGATACCGCTATCAGATCTGGAATCATCCGATCCGTCCTGCCATCAGCCGGAGAGAAATGGCTCACGTGCCAGGGCCCTTTAGTGTTCAACGTGTCATTGAAGCACTGCCATTACTGGTTGGCCGCAAAGATTTTCGCGCGTTCTGTGATACGGGCGGTTCTTATCACAGTACCATCCGGACCATACAGCGCATTCGCCTGACATCGTCCGGCAGTCTATTGAGGATAGATGTGCAGGGTGACGGCTTCCTGTACCACATGGTTCGAATCATAGCAGGCACACTGGTTGCGGTTGGCCAGAGAAAGATAGAACCAGCTGCAGTTGAATCAATCATACAAACCGGCGACAGACGGCTTGCCGGAAAGACGATGCCTGCCCAGGGATTATGTCTTGAAGACGTTTTTTACAAACAACCACTGTTTGAGGATCATACAAAGCCGAATGAAAGTGAGTGTGATATTGATGTCCAGTATGCGATGGAATGATCGTACAAATATGAGTATGCTGACTGATTTTTATGAACTGACCATGTCGAAAGGGTACCTCCAGCACGGAATGGCAGATACCACTGTCTGGTTTGATCTGTTTTTCAGGCATATACCGGAAAACGGCGGCTATGCGATCATGTGCGGAGTCGAGCAGATGATCGATTATCTCAAAGCGCTTAAGTTCACGGAAGAAGACCTGACGTATCTGAAGTCTCTGAATACATTTGACGATCAATTCATCGATTATCTGCGCCATTTTCGTTTTTCCTGCGATGTTTGGGCTATTCGTGAGGGAACTCCCATTTTCCCCAATGAACCGATCGTCAAGGTTCGCGGTCCTCTGATTCAGGCACAGATGATTGAAACAATGCTTCTGGTTACGATCAACCATCAGACACTGATTGCAACAAAAACATCGCGAATCGTCCGTGCTGCTCAGGGACGACCCGTTTTCGAGTTTGGCTCCCGCCGTGCACAGGGCTATGATGCTGCCGTATTAGGTGCGCGGGCAGCCTATATTGCCGGAGCAGATGGAACATCGTGTACGATTTGCGGTGAACATTTCGGTGTTCCGGTGTTCGGGACAATGGCGCACAGCTGGATTCAGGCTTTTGATTCGGAATACGATGCGTTTAGCGCATACGCCCGCTCATTCCCTGATCATACTGTCCTGCTGGTGGATACGTACAATGTCCTGAAGTCAGGTGTACCCAATGCCATTCAGACAGCAAAGAATGTGCTGGAGCCGATGGGGTATCGCTTGCGCGGTATACGGATTGATAGCGGCGACTTAACCTATCTGACGCTTAAGGCGCGTGAACTGCTTGATCGATCCGGACTACACGACTGCCAGATCACCGTGAGTAATTCGCTGGACGAGTACATTATCAGGGATCTGATTCAACAAGGAGCAGCGGTTGACTCATTTGGTGTCGGCGAACGGTTAATTACGTCGCGTGCGGAGCCTGTTTTTGGCGGTGTTTACAAACTATCCGCCATCGAACGAGATGGAGAAATCGTTCCGCGGATGAAATTCTCCGAAAATGCGGGTAAAATAACAAATCCTTGCGATAAAGAGGTCTGGCGCTTGTATGATACATCGACCGGGAAAGCGATTGCAGATGTCATTACGCTGGCTGATGAAATAATCGATCCTGAACAGCCTTATGAGCTATTTGATCCGCTGCACACATGGAAACGAAAAACAGTCATCAACTATGTTGCCCAAAAGCTGCTGGAGCCTATCTTTGTTGGCGGAACACTGGTTTCCCCCCGTATATCAATTGAAGAAACCAGACAGTTCTGTGCCCAGGAAACGGAAAGACTGTGGGATTCCCTGAAACGATTTGAAAACCCGCAGACCTATTATGTGGATCTCTCACTTGAACTCTGGACGATCAAGGATCAGTTGCTGCATGAAAATGAGAAGCTGATTTGAATATCACATTGTTACGATGATCGAAAACCGGCATCAAAGCCAAAAATAAGAAGGAGAGCGTATGAACGAACAAAAAGACAAAAACGAAAGAACAGCACAGAAGGCGACCTTGGTTCTGGCTGACGGTAACCGAATCGTTCTTGAACTGAACACGGAACAGGCACCGATTTCAGCTGCGAATTTTATCGATCTTGCCAGAAAAGGATTTTACAATCAACTGACATTCCACCGGGTCATTAAAGGATTTATGATTCAAGGCGGATGTCCGACAGGAACGGGAACCGGCGGCCCCGGTTACTCAATCAAAGGTGAGTTTCGTTCAAACGGAGTCCCGAACAACATACGGCATCTGCGTGGAGTGATCTCAATGGCTCGTTCAGCTCACCCTGATTCTGCCGGATCACAGTTTTTCATTGTCCATCAGGACGCACCGCACCTGGACGGTGAATACGCAGCCTTTGGGCAAGTTATTGAAGGTATGGAAATAGTCGATCAGATTGCGTCTGTTCCAACAGATTACCAGGATCGGCCGGTTCAGAAACAGGTCATTCAGACTGTTCTCATCGAGGGGGATGAAACATGAAACGCTCACGTGATATGTCGCTAAAGGAGAAGCTTCGTTATACGGGTTCGCTTAATCAACTGAATCAAGTTCGCCGCGTTCAGATGCTCGATGGACCAGCCGCCGGAATGAGACTGATTGAAGTAACAACTGAATCGGGGCTTTATGCAGTCTTTTGTGAGGACCGGGCTCTTGATCTTTATGAAGCTCGATACCGTGGAACCAATATCGGCTATATGTGTAAAAATGGGCTTGTTCCGGGTCGAATTCAGTCTGTCAGCGGCACCTTTGCGGCTGGCTGGCCGGGTGGTATGCTCGCGACCTGTGGCCTGCGCAATACAGGACCAGATTGTGTTATTGACGGTGAGTACCATCCGACTCACGGTCGTATCGGCGGCATGGCTGCAGAAAATGTCGGCATCTGGGTTGATGAAGAACAGGGGACAATCACGATTACAGGCGAGATGCGCGAATCATCTTTGGGCGGACACCATCTGGTCATGAAACGCCGAATTACCCTATCCACACACACTTCAACGATTGACTGGGAAGATTCCATCCAGAATCGGGCAACCAAACCGGAACCGGTCTTTTTGCTGTACCACGTCAATTTCGGGTATCCCTTTCTCAGTCCGGAGCTTGATCTGCAGCTGCCTGTCGGAGAAATCATACCCAAAAACGAAGAAGCAGAAAAAGGATTGCCTGACTATCAGCAGATCAGCGAACCCATCGATGACAAGCCGGAACATGTCTTTTTTCATATGCAGCTGCCAGACAGTAATCCGCAAGAAAAAGTGCGCTTGATCCGCAAAGATCTGCGGATTGCTGCATCGTTGAGTTGGTCGAGAAGGGAACTGCCTTGGCTGACAGAGTGGAAAATGATGAAAGCCGGTGATTACGCGTTGGGGATCGAGCCGACAACCAGTCGCCTAAGAGGACGAGCGCGTGAACTGCAAGAAGGATATGACCAGATTATTAAACCGTTCGAAACCTGGCAATACCATCTGCAGCTTGCCTTCGAATCACTTGACAACGCCTGACCGGCACCCGTCAAGAGCGATCGGTGACGAATTAACCATTAAATCGGTGACTAATTAACCATTGAAAAAGAACAAGCCAATTGTTGCGATTAGCAGCAGTTGGCTTGCTTTGATTCTTTTTAATTGGTTTGAATGACTCAAATCTTGGTGACGTGTTACTGCTTGATCGTTTGCTCTACCTGTTTTTTTGTTGGCCGCCCGGGCCGGTTCCGCAGCATGAACCAAATCAGCAGAGCAGCATAGACGATACAGATGGCTATTGTTATCAGCAGCATCATATTTGACTGTGGTGCCAGACCGATCATCAACAACATCGGAAAACCGAGGATAATGGCCATCGAACTCCCGATCACCAGGTTGTTTGACGCAGGCGTGTGAAACGCCGGATCAACCTCACGCAGTAACAGAATTCCCGTGCTGACGGTTCCGGTCATCATACCATACATCGCAAGCATACCCTCCAGATAGTAGTCGGGGTAAAGCTTTTTGGCCATCCACTTAATGTAGAACAATGTGACCAGCCCGCCAATCGACGTCATAATCAAGAAGGGAACCCAGAGATTTTTTAAATCTTCAATATCAATGGCACAGATGCTGGCGGTGATCATCAAGTCAAACGCACTGCCGGAAATCCGGTTCAACATGTAGTTGTTCGTATACTTCCGGTGCATCAGTCCTGTCCGCCGCAGACCTGCCAGAATGCCGCGCAGACCAAGAGCCAGCGACGAGCCGATCAGAAAATTGAAGCCCCAGATCAACGGGATCAGCGTTTTTGAGATACCGGCAAGAGAAGGCGTATTGCTCAAAAGGCTTGATAATCCATAGGCGGTCAAATAAGTCGCGAGGTAGACCAGCATCACCAGCGAAACTTGAATTGTGAATTTATCGACCGCTTCCGTTAACGGAATTTCATTCTGATCAGCAACCGGTTCCTGAATGCGATCGATATGCAGCTGCTCATCATGACCAACAGATTTTTTCTTTTGTCTGGCAAGCACATTTAAATAGATAATACCGCCTATACTGGCCCAGAGCATACCCATCGTTGCAACCGCCAGACCGAAAGAAGCACCGCCTGTAAAGCCAAAGGCTTGTTCATACGTGTTCCCGACGTTGAAAGCCTGCCCGGGCCCCTGACCAAAGCCCATCGGCAGGATCAGTCCGCCGGCCTTAAACAGATCCGGCAGAAAAGTGATGCTCAGTACGACCATGACAACGATCCCGATGATCCCCTGAATGAGATAATTGCTGACGATGAATGCGCCGCTGTTTACTCCGTCACGAGCCAGCGCTTTGCTGCGGGTTCGCTCACTTCTGGCCGGTGCCCGGAGGCCCAGCGCGATGAATCCGATGCCCGTCATGTGATAGGTGATGCTTTCCAGAAAGGTCTTGTCAAACGGAAGCCAGCCCATCTGACGGATAATAAGCGCGATGAAGCCGCCGATAACGGCCGTAGGGAGCAGCGAAAGACGCAGTGGTTTGATTTTTCGGCGCAGCAGGTTGCCAATTAATACAACCGAACAAAGAAAACCAAGCTGAATAATTCCCTGCCATAGATCTGTGTTAGATGCTGTAAAATCCATGATTATCCCCCTTCAGATGTTGCTGGATGAGATCAAATGTCAGCATATATTTATAGGCAGAACGCTTGTTTTTGCTTCGAACCTCCCAGACCACGTCGTCTCGAGTCGTAAACTGCAAGGTCTGAGGCCCGTGAACAATCATTCTGGTTAGTGTTGAGAGCGGGAAGGTATGCCATACTGTTTTTTGTACCGGATCATGGTCGGACTTCTGATTTTCGCGGAAAGCCAGCCTGTCAGCAAACAGCATCAGGTCGCCCGCTCCCACTACATTGGAGTGAGCTGCACGCTCAGTCAAAACCAACAGCTGATTGGCATCCTGATACAGAGGCTTTTCACCTGTCTCGTCCAACGCTTTTTTTTCAAACAGGCATTCAGGCAGCTTCTTTCGTTGCCACTGGTCCCATGAAAGAACAGAATCAAGAAATAGACCGGCTTCCTGTTGCTGTTTCGACCAGTCATCTACGGGCTCAAAAAACCCGTAGACCGTATACCGAACGGACAAGCCGCATGTTTGACAGGAAAAAAGGTCGCCATGACTGTGCAGTGTTGCGAGACCAGAACATTGCGGACAGATAAATAACGTCAGCTCGAGCGATTCGGCCAGCTTTTTACCTCGATAAGGCACACATTTTTCACGCTGATAGGCAAATGCATCGACATGAAGATCCTTGAGTATGACCTCGTATACATCCGTGGGGCTCATCGATGCTAATTCATCGGCTTTGAGATATGTGGTCACTTTGCCTTGGAAAAAGCCTTTACGCTTGTATCGTGACCATCTAGGCGTTGTCAGATAACCGCCATCCAGGCGATAAAGAATCAAAGAACAGTTGAGCTGTTTGACCAGTTTACCTGTTGAAGGGGGGATACGGGTCGTTAATCCATTGAATGAACGATTTCCTTCCGGGAAAAGTCCGACGAGGCCGCCGTCGCGGATTGTTTCGCGAATCTGGCGTAAAGAGCGGAGATCAAGCTGTGATTTGACGATTGGAATCGGGTTGACAAGAAAACGGATGAGTTTGCTGACCCAGCCTAATCGAAAAATATGATCACTGGCTACGAAGAAGATCGGACGTTTGAAGCTGGTTGCGAGAAAAAAGGGATCGAATGCGCCGTTGTGATTCGACAGGATCAGGGCAGCTTCGCCTTTTGCCAGTTTCGGTGCCGGGAAGCCCCTGAAAGCATAGACAATGCGAAGGTAAATGCGAAACAGCGGTCGCAATAACCCAAAGACGATCGTATAGCGGCGTTTGATCATGTTACGCTCCAGCCTTGACCGGTAAATAAGCCCCGGTTGATATCTATCATCAGTATATCGAATAACAGATTCGTTGACACAATTTACATCATTAAACTGTGTTAAAATGTCAATGTCAAGTGAGACGAGTCAATAAGCAGAGAATCCGAAGCCTGTCAAATCTGGTTTTCGTGTATGTATGATATGGCTTTTTAACGAGCACACAGAAAATGAATCAATTAGCCGGGGATGAAGAAATTGAGACATCTAATGAGCAGGAATAATTTATGAAAAATCGAATTCTTGAGATTCTGAAATCGTCAGAGGGCTTTCAGTCCGGTCAAACCATCAGTCAATTGACCGGTGTTTCACGAGCAGCGGTTTGGAAGCATATCCAGCAGCTGAGAGACGCTGGTTATGAAATCGATGCAAAAACACGATGTGGTTACCGGCTGAGCCGTGAAGCAGATGTTTTTTCACAGCAATCACTTGAGCAATGGTTCAGTCAGTCAGCCGGACAACAGTTAAACGAACTGATCTTCGAGCAGACTGCCACGTCAACCAATACAATAGCGCGACAAGCGGCAGAGCGCGGTGCTCCGGATCGGACAGTCTGCGTTGCTGAGCAACAGACGGCCGGCCGCGGTAGACGGGGGCGATCATGGCACTCTGATGCCACAGGAAGCCTGACATTCTCAATTCTTTACCGGCCGAAGCTGGAACCGGCTGCTGTATCTTCTGTAACGCTGCTCGCCGGTCTGGCAGTCGCCAGAGGCTTGAATGGGCTGCTTGATCGTGTGAATCCGACAGATGGTAACAATCAGTCAGACAAATCCGCCCGAATCGGATTGAAATGGCCGAACGATCTCATCATTTCCGGCAGCAAGAAAAAGCTCGGCGGCATTCTGACGGAAGCCATTCTGGAAGAATCACGCGTCGATGCCTTGATCATCGGTGTTGGTATTAATTTGAACCAGACCGATTTTCCACGGGATCTCCAGCATTTGGCAACATCTCTTAAGAACGAATTTACCGTGCCGTTCAGGAGGTTGGAGGTGCTGGATCAGCTGGTCCGTTATCTGGACATATATTACAATCGATTGCCCGAACGTGACAGCTGGTTGGCTGAGTACCGCAGCCAATGTCTGACTCTGGGAAAGCCGGTTTGGGTCATCAACCAAACCGGTGAAAAATGGAGCGGTATCGCCAGAGAGATAACGGATTCCGGCGAATTAGTCGTCGAACAATCGAATGGTGAGCAGGTCACGGTTTATTCCGGCGAAGTATCGGTCCGATGGGCAAAGTCATAGCTCGCGATCATTAAAGTCAATCATTTCACAACATACAGCGATCCTTTCCGAATACCGCTGATCCAATAAGCCGCATCACTTTGTGGTCTGGTTGTCTCGTGTGTCCCGATAACGAATTACGTTTGTATCCGGACGTTTGAACCTACACGGAAACACTACACGAAAAACTGAATAGAAGTGTCGATTGTAAACCACAAATTATGATATAATCGTATATCGGTTGACAATCGAGATTGTGACCAGAAAACTGGAAACATGATTATGATCATTAAGCGGTACCGGAGGTTAACGCATGCGCCTGACTACAAAAGAGATAACCATAACAGCTCTTTTCACTGTCCTGATGATCATCAGCGGAAAGCTTGTTATCCCGTTATCAATCGTTCCCATAACCATGCAGACCACCGTTAGTCTCTTGTCAGGTCTGATTCTGGGGCGACGCGGAGCACTGCGCGTACACATGCTTTATCTGTTTATGGGTTTGATTGGATTACCTGTTTTTGCGTCCGGAGGTGGAATTGCCTACGTACTGCAGCCATCATTTGGGTATCTGCCTGGGATGGCCGTAGGCTCGTGGCTGGTCGGGCTGCTGGCTGATCAGGCAGATTTGAGACAGCAGCAGCTGCGAAACTGGCAGGCAATCCTTGCTAATCTGTTAGGTCTCTTTGTCATCTATGCTTTTGGTGTCGGCTATCTTTACTTCTTGCATCATTTCTATACAGACGGATCGATTACCTTTATCCGGGCGATTCAGGTCGGCATGCTGCCATTTATAGCGATTGATGGCGTTTTCGCAGTCGCTGTTGCTTTCGCAGCGCCTGCTCTACGTCGATCAACGTACCTATGGCGTGAGCAAAATAAAAGAAGCGCTGACCCTGTTCGAGATTAGCGCTTCATCTGTTCTCTATAATTTGCTCAGGTTCTCAGTACATCATCTGCTTCAGCCAGTTTCTCGATAATTGACAAGTTCTGCGGACAAAGCGACTCACACTGCCCACAAGCTACACACTGACTGGCGTCCGATTTTTGCTTGATGAGTTCCTGGTAGGCCGTTTGACTGCTCGCCAGATCATCATACAGAAAAACCTGATTATAGAGCCTGAAGATTTCCGGGATATCAACATGTGAGGGACAGGGCATACAGTATTGGCAGCCGGTGCAACCAACCTTGATTTTTTCACGATAAAGCATTTGAACCTGATTAATCAGATCGGATTCTTCTGTTGTCAGCATATGAGGTGACGTTTTCGAAAAAATCGATACATTCTCATTCAGCTGTTCCAGATTATTGATTCCACTGAGGATGACACTGACTTCAGGGAAATTGGCCAGCCATCTGAAAGCCCATTCAGCAGGACTTCTATTGACGCGATACTGAGACCATTGCGCCTGAATATCTGCAGGAACTTTTTGTGCCAGCGCTCCACCGCGTAACGGCTCCATAACGACAACGCCCAATCCCTTATCGGCAGCATAACGCATACCGGCGACCCCTGCCTGGAATTCTTCGTCGAGCAAGTTGAGTTGGATCTGGCACATGTCCCAGTCATAACTGTCAACGATCTCCTTGAAGACCGGCAGCTGATCATGAAACGAAAAGCCAACATGCTTCACACGTCCGTCCTGGCGGGCCCGGTTCAGAAAGTCGAGCACCCCCATCTCTATCAATCGCTGCCAAGGCTTCTTGCTCAAAGCGTGGAGAAGGTAAAAATCAATTGAGCTGACCTGTAATTTTTCGAGCTGTTCATTGAGAATTCTGTCAAAATCATCTGCAGACTTAACTTTCCATACTGGCAACTTCGTTGCGATATTGACGCGTTCCCGATAACCACGCTTCAATGCCTTGCCAAGAACACGCTCGCTGTTACCCTGATGATACGTGTAAGCCGTATCAATATAATTGACACCCTGATCAATTCCCTGACGGATCATGTCGATTGCTTTTTGTTCATCGATCGATCCGTAGTTGGTGCTGCCGTCCTTTTGAATACGCAGCGGAAGACGCATTGTTCCGATCCCGAAAACGGAAACGGAGTGACCACATCGGCCCATCACTCGATACTCCATGAAAGTCCTCCCTTCAGTATAGTACTACTATAGCATATTCGAAATTTGATGAAAATGAGACGCCGCCAACGACCCCTCTCTGTGTATGAGTGGAGAAATCGATCGATCAGACATACAAATGTCCTCGCATCAAGGACAATAAATAGATACGCCATTTGTTTTCAGAATAAGAGAAGTCAAACAAAAATATTTAAAGAAAAAGAATAAAACGTAAAAAGAGCTATAAATAAAGGGTCTGGGGGATTTCCTGCCATAAAGAAATGAACAATCGGATTTGGAAATGAAGGGCTTGTCAGATATTCAGCAATTTGTCATAATAACACTGTACATGAAAGACGGACACATCGATGAGAATGAGAGGTTCATCCACTATGAGAACAATGAAGGCTCTTGTAAAGGAAAAAAGTGAGCCCGGACTGTGGTTGAAGGAAGTCCCTGTTCCGGACGTCGGTGATAATGACGTTCGGATTAAAATCCGGAAAACAGCCATTTGCGGGACGGATGTTCACATCTACCAGTGGAATAGCTGGGCTCGGCAGACAATCCCGGTCGGCATCGTTATCGGACATGAGTTTGTCGGAGAGATTGACGCGGTTGGTCGGAACGTCAATGGTTATAAAGAAGGCGAGCGCGTATCCGGAGAAGGCCATATTGTCTGTGGTGAGTGTCGAAACTGTCTGGCTGGACGCAAGCACCTATGCAAAAAGACAAACGGCGTCGGTGTCAACCGAGACGGTGCATTCGCTGAGTATTTAGTAATTCCAAGCAGTAACATCTGGCGTTGTGAACCTGAGCTCCCTGATGATGTCATTGCCTGCTTTGATCCGCTCGGCAACGCGACGCATACAGCTTTGACCTTCGATGTCATCGGCGAGGATATCTTAATCACGGGTGCTGGACCCATCGGAATTATGGCAACAGCAATCTGCCGACACATTGGTGCGCGCCATATAGTCGTCACAGATGTCAACGATTACCGTCTTGATCTGGCCCGCAGCATGGGGGCCAGCCGAACTGTCAATATTCGCAGCCAGTCTCTGCAGGATGTGATGCAGGATCTGCACATGAAAGAGGGATTTGATGTTGGACTTGAGATGTCCGGCAGCCCGAGCGCGTTGAACCAAATGGTCGACACCATGTATCACGGCGGAAAAATTGCTTTGCTGGGTATTCCTGACCGTATCACACCGGTCGACTGGGAAAAAGTAGTTTTCAATGGCCTGACAATCAAAGGGATCTATGGCAGGGAAATGTTTGAAACCTGGTATAAAATGAGCACAATGCTGCAAAGCGGTCTTTCAATCAATCCGGTTATTACGCATCGCTTTCCAGCCAAAGATTATCAGGAAGGCTTTGAGACGATGATGTCCGGTCAATCAGGCAAGGTTATATTGGACTGGACAGCGTCATTTTGAAGAGGCGGGAAATGGATAAATCTGTTTGGTTTGCAATCAAACAGGTTGTTTTGGGGCTCTGTTAACGAAGAGTGGAAGAAGACGAGATTTGAAACGGAAATGGAGGTTGACGATGAAGCAGGCATACACAGTTTTCAAAGACACATTGAAAGACATTGACGCAAAGGGTCTGCGTAAGACCGAGCGAATTATATCCGGACCACAGGGGGCTTCTATCCAAACAACTGAACGATCGTCGGTTCTTAATTTGTGTGCCAATAATTATCTGGGACTTTCATCTGATAGCCGTGTTATCGAGGCGGCGAAAAAAAGTTACGACCAATATGGGTTCGGACTTTCCTCAGTCCGCTTCATTTGCGGAACACAGACGATACACAAACAGCTTGAAGAGGCGATCAGCGATTTTCTTGGAATGGATGATACGATCTTGTATTCATCATGCTTTGATGCGAACGGCGGATTATTTGAAACCCTGTTAACGGATGCAGATGCAGTGGTCAGCGATGAGCTGAACCATGCCAGCATTATTGACGGGATCCGCTTGTGCAAGGCCGAACGCTATCGCTATCGGAATAATGACATGACAGATCTTGAGTGCCAGCTTCAGGCTGCCAGGCAAAATAAAGCAAGAATCATCCTTA